>Ga0302288_1001291_pt1 | contig 16550 bp, 20 predicted proteins | sample III_Fen_N1_1_FD_194549 | JGI IMG/M metagenome (GOLD analysis project Ga0302288, IMG submission 194549) | Peat permafrost microbial communities from Stordalen Mire near Abisko, Sweden - III_Fen_N1_1 | ecosystem: Environmental > Terrestrial > Soil > Wetlands > Permafrost | place: Sweden: Abisko...
AGTCGGTAGAGCGGTTGCCTGTTAAGCAAATGGTCGTAGGTTCAAGTCCTACTATCCCCGCCAAAAATGCCTTATTTTCACCACATAATCGTATTTTATGCGATTTACTGGTGAAAATATGGATAAATTACATATGAAGCATTAGCACAAAGGATTACTGCATGTGATTTCTAATCACACGATTCTGGGTTCGACCCCCAGATGCTTCACCATAACAAGGCTTATTAGCACAATTGGAATAATGCACTTGACTTTTAATCAAGTTGGTCTGGGTTTAAATCCCATATGAGTCACCAAATTTATATCTATAGTTCAATGGTAGAGCAGTGGCTTCCAAACCCACCAATCTGGGTTCGACTCCTAGTAGGTATGCCAAAAAAAATATATGGGAGTAGTACAACGGTTAGTGCCCAAGTCTGATACGCTTGTAATCATGGTTCGATTCCATGTTCCCATACCAAATAATGTGTAGGAATAGTATAAAGGGAGTGCGTAAGTCTTACAAACTTATAGTCATGGTTCGATTCCATGTTCTTGCACCATATGGAGAGTTGGTAGAGCATGGTTGATTACACCAGTCTTGAAAACTGGAATTCCGCAAGGAATCGTGGGTTCAAATCCCACACTCTCTTCCACAATACATGGGAATATAGTTTAACGGTAGAACGCTTTTAAACGTATTATGATAATGATACTCACAGCAATTACAAAAAAAATGGAATTTTAATCCAGTAGTAGTGGTTCGAATCCACTTGTTCCCAAACATAGATAGGTACTCAAACGGTAAAGAGGACTGGTTGCTAACCAGTTAGGGTGTAACAGCCGCATGGGTTCGAATCCCATCCTGTCTGCCAAAATTTACATAGCAACTATAACAGTTGCACATATTAAAAGCAATCTAAACAGATTGCTTTTTTAGTTATCCAAAATTTACCTAACGGTAAGGAAAGAAAGGAAAATAATATGGCTCGTATTGATAAAATTAAAAAGCCAACCGAATCATATTGTATCGGTTGTGGTAGAACATATGAGATAGATAATTTTTACAAATCTATTAATCCTTGGCACGCTACTGAAGTTGTGCCATATTGTAAAGAATGTAGTAAAGAAATATCGCAAGCATATTTAAAACAAACTGGTTGTATGGAATCGGCTCTTTGGGCTTCATGTGCTGAAATTGGTATTCCGTTCATTAAAGATGCATATGATATGTTTTACACTAAAATACAAAATTTAAAAACTCCTCCATCGTCAGGATTTAATTATCTTGGAAGTTATGTTACATGTCTTTCACTTAAAAGAGCACAGAAAATCAGATGGAAAACTTTTGCTGATACAGATAAAGATTTTAGTGAAGTTAAGGGTTTGAAAAAAGATGAAAGTGTTTTAAAAATGGATTCAGAGCGATTTGAATTAGATTGGGGCAAACACGAACAAGACGAATACGAATTTTTAGAATATAAATATGATATTTATACAGAAAATATTGCTCTTTCGCCAGCACAAGAAACATTATATAGACAATTATGTTTAGTTGAGTTAACCAAAAGAGAAAAAGAAAAAAACAATGAAAGTACAAAAGAAGAACAAACAATGATTTTGGCTTTAATGTCAAAACTTAAAATAGACCAATTTTCAAATAGTGATAAATCTCTAGTTGAAAGAATGATGGAAACTCGTATAGCACAAATTGAAGAAACAGAACCCGCAGAATTATATGACCAAAAACAGTTATATGAAGATTATTGTGGTATTGGCGATTATTGGGACTAAAAAATTTAATTGCTGGCACAAAAGATTATCCTAAAATTACGAGAAATGAATAGGTAACAATATGGAATTAAATACATTAATATCTCGTAGGAAGAAAAAAGAATCTAATAGACCTAAACGTATTTCGGAAGAAAAAGAAAAAGAACAAATAAAAAAATGGACTACTTTTTATCGTAGAAACATAAATTTATATTGTTCTGAAGGATTAAAAATAAATTTATATCCATTTCAACATATTATGTTATATTTAATGAATTTATCTATGGTGTTTGTTTGTATTGCAAGTAGGGGAATATCTAAGAGCTTTCTACTTGCCGTCTTTGCAACCGCAAGATGTATGATATATCCAAGATATAAAGTGGTAATAGTAAGTACAACAATAAGTCAAGGTAAAATCATTGTAGAAAAAATAGAAAAAGAACTCTGCAAAGGTTTATCTCCTATACTTGGTTATTTATATGACCATGGTCAAATAAAATTTAAATACGATTCAGAACAAATTTCTGTTAAATTTTTATTCAATGATAGTGAAATATTAGTTTTACCACCAATCGATTCTTCAAGAGGGCACAGGGCTTCGCTTATTATTTATGATGAATTTAGATTGTTAAAAAGAGGTGCTCTCGAATCTATATTTGAGGGTATGCTTGAAACAAGAAGAAGTTTGTTTACAACTAAACCAGAATATAGAGATAATCCCATGTATGTAGAAGAAGCTATGTCGTGTTACATATCTAGTAGTGGATATAAAACGGATTGGCTATGGACTTTGCTTAAACAAACGGTTACAGAAACATTTAATAATAAAAATGTTAAACATAACTTTTTTGCTGGAGATATATATCTCGCTATGTTACATAATCTAAAATCAAAAGCAGAATATTTTAAACAACGTGGAAATATGTCCGAAACAAACTTTAAGATTGAATATTTAAATGAAGTCATCGGAGAATCTGAAGATGCTTATTATACTCTTGAGCAATTTAAGCGTAATCAAATTTTACGTCACGCCTTTAGACCACCTACAGAAGATGAATTTATGGGTCAAATAGATTTAAAAAATGTTAAAAAGAAAGAACACGAAATACGCATGTTAGCAATAGACTTTGCTTTCGCCACACAAACTGGTGGAACGGCAAACGATAATACCGTTATTCATTGTTTATCATTTCATCCTCACGATGATATATTTATGAGGAACGTAGATTATACAGAGAAGCACGCTGGCTCTGAAACCGATAGGGCACAATTACGAATAAGAGAATTATTTCAAGATTATCAAGCCGATTACATTGTTATGGACTTGCGTAATGGTGGAGAAGTTATGTATAATGATATCACCAAAGAATATATTCATCCAGTTCGTAGCGGAAGATATTGGAACAAGCGTGGGTTTACAGTTGTAAAAGATATGGAACTTAATATTGTAGCATCTAATAAAATAGATGATTTAGTTCAACGAACAGTTGACCCAAATGCGATACCATGTATCATACCTATTACAGCAACAGCAGAGCAAAACAGTAATATTTGGCAAGAACTACAAAGACGATTAAGAAATAATGAAATTAGATTCTTAATAGATGAAATAGAACTTGAACAAATTGTAACCGATGGTAGCAGTGCAAAATGGTGGATGCAATTAACTAGTACAGAAAGAATGTTGCATAAACTACCGTATATTGAAACAGCATCACTTATATTTGAAGCAATTAATCTATCTCATGTGTGGAATAATGGTTTACTTAAATTAATTGAACCACGTTCTGGTACAAAAGATAGTATTGTCGCTTTAGCTTATGGTAATTACATTGGTACATTACTAGAAAACAAGTATGCAAAAAATATGAGTAGTACAGAATTTGATATTAACGAATGGGCAGATGCCCTAGGTATAACACCAATTTAAAAAAAAGAAAGGAGGGTTTAAATGGCAAAGAAATCAGAAACTAAAACTGATAGTATAGAACAACTTTCAGAATCACAAGTATATAGTGCTTTAGAATTTGCACAAGGTTTTTATAATGCAAGTGGTTGGGAAAATATATATACTCCAGACACTTTAAAAAATTTACTTATCAATTTAAATAACCAACAGATATCTACTAATTATGATAAAGTCGTAAACGCATTACAACACGCCAGAGAAAACGGAGATATCCTATGTGGATATAACGCTTATATGGAAGATGTTAGTATGTTATTTAAGCGTATTATAAAATATTATGAAGGATTATTATCGTTTGATTTAAGATTTGTATGCACAAATGCAAGTGGTGCAGATTATAAAAGTGAAGCATATAAAAAAGACAAAGATATTGTTGCTAAATTTTTAGATAATTTCGATTATAAAGAAGAATTTAGAAAGATGACTTTAGAAATGTTAAGGCACGAAACTGTTTTTACATGGTTTAGAACTCAAATGACTACTAGTAACACTCCAAGATATTGCTTACAAATTATGCCACAAGATAAATGTAAATTAACTGGATATTTTGAAACTGGATTATTGTATGATTTTGATATGCAGTACTTCTTTCAGCCCGCAGTTGATATTAATGCGTTTGACCCTATATTTAAAAAATATTATAACGAGTTATTTGAGGTCGATGATTTAGAAAATTATAAACCAACTAATCCATTAAATCACAGAAATGGTAGTTTTGCTACTTATGTACAAACAAGTCCAGACGATGGAGCTTGGTGTTTTAAATTTGATACAAGTAATTTTAAAAATGTGCCTTTCCTTTCTGCTTTACTTAAAGATATATTAAGTCATTCTGATATGGAAAAATTACAAAGAGATAAAAACTTTTTAGGGGCAGTATCTTTGTTGGTTGGTGAAATCGAAATGATTGATAAACAAAAGACTGGGTCAGTTAAAGATGCAACGTCTTTTAGCCCACAAGTTCTTGGACAATTTTTATCACTCGTTAAAGCTGGACTAAATAACAATAATATTAAACCTATTGCAGTTCCATTAACAGAAGTTGAATATAGACAGTATCAAGATTATAATAAAGATATGTATGAACAACAAACCGCTGTTACCGCTGGAATTGGCGTTAGTGCAAGTCGTGTTTTGTTTAGTGCGGATAAAATGTCGCAAGAAGAAGTGCAAAACGCTTTAATAACAGATTTTAATGCTATAAAACACTTATATGCACAATTTAGTAATTTTCTTAATATGTATATCAATAATAAAACCAGAAAATTCAAATTTAGATTTGAGATGAATGGATGCAGTTATCCATTTGAGAGAGATGCCAGAAAGAAAGATTTAATGGACATGGCTGACAGAGGGCTTGTTTCAAATATATCATATTGGGCAAGTGCGGTTGGCGTGCGACCTGTGGACTTTGAAAGAAGTATAGAGGAAGCACATTTTAGTAATTTTACAGATTTGTTTACAACTATGCAATCTATACACACTGCTAGTGGTGGTGAAGAAGAAAAAGATATAGGTAGACCAAAATCTTCTAAGGTAACTGATTCTGGTGCAACCTCAAGAGAATATTCTGGGGGTAAATAAATGGATAACAATAATGATATGATGATGAAAAACTCATTACACAACTTATTGGTTGAATTTGAAAACGTAACAGATTCTTTACAAGATGAAAAAAATTACGATAGAGGATTAGAAATCGCAGACAAACTTTCAACAATATTAAAAAGACTTTCAGATATGGGATATAATCCTTCTGGTGATATATCAGAAGTAAAGCCCCCATCGACTGAAATACCTAAAATCAAAAAAGGGAAGGAGGAATCTAAATGAATGTAAGCCAAAATACTATTAATGCATGTCAAGAAATGATAAGAGAGAGTTTTCTTGCCAATACTAGAGTAGATAGAATGAAGTCTGTAATGGGTACAAAACTAGCCTATAACAATACTTCAGATGTAATTCATTTACAGATTGCTCATGCATATTCTGGAATCTACGGAGATTTAATTGGTGATAAAACACTAGAAGGATATAATGTAGATGTTGTATATGGTAATATACCAGAGGAAGCAAAAGATTATAACACCCCAGCGGAAATTCTTTATGAATTGCGTGATATGACTATTGATTATCAAAACAAACTTAATATGTGTGCAAAGATTGCGTTTGATAATATGGATTTGCATGTATTTGCGGATTTAATGGATATTATATCTTTGCATAATCAAATTGTTAGAGCAACTATTTTACTTGTTGATAAAATTGAGTTATATGGTTCTGACCCAAATTTTGATGCACATATTAAAGAAAATTTTAATCTGTTAGGAGGTGAGTAATATTGTTAAAATTACAAAAACCTAGTAGATTAGATATGTATGAAAAATTAGATGCTTCTCGTATTAACGAATTGCATTTGGCTGGTTTTATTCCAGAATATTTATATGGTCTATATGTATATTTTAGAAAAAGTGCTGAACTAACTTCGTTTTTAAATAATGAAGTTAAAGAGCCAGAATTTACATCTGGATATTTACAGGTAGAATCAGATGAAGCATATAACCAAGATGATTGGGTAACTACTACAAACGTAGACCCAGAATCAGAACCTATGGTTATAAATTTACAGCCAGAAAAAAAAGAGTATAAAACAAAAAAAATGGTAATTGAAAAGGAGGTATCTGAAGATGAATAAAACAATTAAAAGAGTATTTTCTATTGATGACGTTCAATTTTTATCTGACGAAGATACTGATACCGATTTCGCACTTGCCAAACTTTGGTTTTTAGCTGCTGGCGATAATAGTCATCACGCATATATTCCAGAAGATGTTTTAAAAAGAGATGCGGGCAGTGCGTTGGGAAAACCAGTAGTTGCTGCATACAATTCTCCTTCTAAACAATATGCTACTGATATTACAACACACGAAGGCGATAAAATGGAAATGGTAGGGTATTGCCCACCTCATGCACAAGTAGAATTTAAAGAAAAAGATGGTAAAATTTTTGCTATTATTGATGCAGTGATTTCTAAACTTTATGCAACTAAATTTTATCAGATTTTCCAATCAGATAATAAACGTGCTGTAAGTGTTGAGTTAACTTGTAAAGAACATGATAACGAAAGTGGCTCTGGTACAATTATGGATAGTTTTAAAATTCATGCAATTACTGCATTGGGTAAAAACTACAAGCCTAGCGTAAGCGGGGCTGAAATGAGTATAGTAAAGTTTTCGGAATTAGAAGCCGAAAATTTCTATAATAAAAATAACAAATCTGTTTTACAGAAGTTTTCTGAAGAAAGAAAAAATCTGAATCAAGATTTAGTTAAAAAGAAATTAGGACTGGAAACAGAGGAGAAAAAGATGGAAGAAGAAAAGAAAGAATTTGAATCTGAAGTTGAATTATCTGAAGTTGTTGATGAAACTGTTGTTGAAGCGAATGAAACCGCTTTAGAACTTGGTTGTGAGGATATGGATTTGGCAACCAAGCCAGAAGCCGATGCTGAAGAAAAGAAAGAAAACCCAGAAGAAGAAAAGGGCGAATCGGCAGAGGAAGAAAAAAAAGAAGAAACAGAAGAAGAAATGGCTAAAGAAGTAGTAGACGAAGAAGATAAGAAAGCAGAATTTTCTTATGATGTTAATGCCGACCTAGGTGCTTTTAATGCGATGCTTGAAAAAGAAACCGCAGATTATGAAGCCCTAACCATGGAAGTACAAAAACTGTGGGATGATGCCGATATGAACATTATTATGGAAAAGTATGTATCTGCTAAAAAAGAACTTGCTGAATTGCAAGAATTTAAAAGTACAACTCTTGCAAAAGAGTTAACTACCGATGTTGCAAAAGTATTATCAATTGTTAAAAGTAAAATAACAGATGAAGAATATCAAGAATTGCGAACAGAGGGAATGGGTTATACCATTGAAACGTTGAGTGCATTTGAAAATAAAATTAAAGCACTTGCATTTGATAAAGGTGAAACCAAAACAAAAGAAGTTAGTAAACACATTATGATGCCTAACTACTCTGCTGTCGAAAATATTTTTGGCAATGGTAGTACCAAAATTAATGTGAATTCAATTTACGAAAAAAATTTAAAATAAAAAAGGAGAGATGAAAAATGGCTTTTAAAGGATATTTGATTGAAACCCAAATCGCTGCAAAAAATGTAGAAGCTCTAAACAGAAGTGCAATCAGTGCTTCCGTAGATTTTGATGGTGGTGCTGCTGTAGCACTTACACCTAGCTCTAACGATTGTTGGACTGCTGCTACACCTACTACTGGAAACTTGACTGGGTGCTATATTGCATATAACGCTTCAGAATGGTTTTCCTCAATTAATGGACAAATTTTCGCTGGACTTTCTGCTGATTTGAGAAATTTTACAAACACAGCTAAAAGACCTTTCACTGTATTCAAACCACAGTTGGGCGATGTTGCTGCTTTTTCAAAGGAGTGCTTTGATAGTTCTCTTGTTGATGGAACAGTTGTTGGACAATATTTTGAAACAAAAGATGCACAGAACACATGGGCGGTTGTTTCGACACCAACTACAGGACACACAGCATTTAAAATTATCAGAGTATATAGTTTGCCAATGCCACAGGCTGGCGAAATTGGCTTTGCTACACAGAAGATGATACTTGGCGAATGTGTAGCAGTATAATTAACTGTATCACACATGAAATAAACTAAAAGGAGTGAAGAATATAATGAAAGAACTTAACAGTGTAAAAAGATTCAGCGAAGCCAACGCTGGCACAAAGACTGACGAACTTAAGGTAGCCTTTGGTGACTATTTTAATCAGTGTCAGTCTGAAAGAGGAGTAGTTGGTAAAACTTTTTCTAAGGAATATACAAAAGACGAAAAAGAAGAAGCTATTAACAGATTGTTCTGCGAAGAAGTTGAACGAAGAAGTGGTATCTCTATGTCTGCTATGAACAGTGTAGTAGAATATGCACAGGCATCACAGGTTAGAACATTTGCGGATAGCATCATCAATTTCTTGATTGATATGATTTTGCCAGAAACCCTAATTGGGTCTATTGGTATTATCGCTGATATTAAATTTGGTGGTTACGGAGATTCGTTTAAATTTGATATTGAAAACAATGCGTTGTTTACGGTATCTGCTGCTGGTTGGAGAGTTAAGACCGCCCCAGCACAGGTTTTGGAAAAGACAACCGCAACATTAGCACCTTACAATCACCAAGTGACTGTAATTGTTAATTTGCCAGAAGTATTTGCTGGAAGAAAATCGTTGGCTGCTTTCTTAATGAAGGCTGTTAGAAGTATTGAATCACAGATGCTTTATGAAACATATGATGCGTTCACAACTGGTATGGAGAGTGCAAACACTCCTGCTGCATTTGTAGCTGCAAATTATACGGAAAATACTTTGATTGCACTTTGCGAAAAGGTTACTGCTTTCAACCAAGGTAGAAAAGCTGTTATCTTTGGTACGCCTACTGCATTGAAATCCGTATTGCCCGCAAGTTTGAATACTCGTATTTTGCTTGACAGCGAATATGTAACAATGGGTCACTTGAATACTTTTAACGGATATGATGTTCTGCCTATGACACAGGTCGCAGACTACACATCGTCTACTTATGCATTGAAGTTGAGAAATGATAGAATCTATGTTATTTCACCAGCAAGCGATAAGGTTGTAAAAGTTGCTGTTGGCGAAACTCTGTCTTACACAGATGGCGTTTTTGAAATGGCAAATAGAACACAGGCTGGAACAATTAACAAAGCATGGGCTGTTGGTGTTATTACCAACTCTGTTGCTGGCGTAATTAAACTCTAGTATAAAAAAAATAAAAATGGTAATTTGTAGTGGGGGTAGAAATATCCCCACACAATATTAAAGGAATAAAAGGAGATTTTAGAAATGGCAAATTATGCTAAAAAAGAAACAACAACTGTAAAAGTTGATGAAAAAAAAGAAAAGGTTACAGCAGACGTTGTAACTGTGGAACAAAAATTGAGTGATGTAACCGCACAATTAGCAAAGGCTTTAGATGCGATTAACCAACTCCAACAGAATCAGTCAAATTCAGTTCAACCCACATCAACAGTAGAACCTGTATTAAAAGGGAAAAAGATTAAGGTAGTTAGTTTGATGCATTATCTAGTTAATTTAAGTACAGACCCAATGGGTCAAGGCAAAATTTTCGTATTCGAAGATTATGGTAGTACAATTAAAATTAAGTTTGATGATTTAGAGGATTGCTATGCTTCATATCGTAAAACCTTTGAAGATGGTTCATTATATATTGCTGATGCTGATGCAGTTGAAGAATTGGGTTTAACGGAAGATTATCAAAAAATTTATGATAAGAAAACCGTTGATAAAATTATATTGTTAAAAACTGAACTAGAAGTTGATATGTTTTTAAATATGTCAACAGATTTGCGAGATAGTACCGCAAGGGCAATTGCAGACCGTATGGTAAGTGGTGAAAAATATGATTTGAACTTAACACATAGAATTGAACAGGAAGCCGATATTGATTTTGAGAAAATGGTATCAGATATTAAATCTTACCAAAGAACAGAATAATTTTATAAAAAGGGGGAACTAGTTATGGGCACACCCTTTAGTGAGATTATAGATATGGCAATGATTGGTATTCGTGATTATAAACTGGACACTATTTATGAAGATGACCCAACCGTATTCGAAAGTATAATGATTGGATTCTTGCTTAAAAGCGTACCAAAATTCACTGGATGCAAACAATCGCTGGCTTATGATTTAACACACAGTACATTTAACTCTACTCTTGATATTATAGAAATAGATATATTGGCTGATTTAGTTGGTATGACATGGTATACTGCTGAAGTCCAAGACGTACTTGAATTTAAGGAAACCTTGAGAGATTCAGATTATAACAGATATTCTACTGGACAGAATTTAAAAACAAGACAAGATTATTTAGAGATGATGAAAGAAAACTATAACCAACATATAATTGATTATCAATTGGTAGATACTACTCAACTCCCATTTTTTAAAGATTTGGGGGTATGATATGAATAAAGTATATATCGGGCAATGTTATAAAATTCTTAAAATATACGAAGAATCATCTTGGAAAGATTTTAAATCATATTTATTTAAACTTATCACAGAGTTAGATGGACAATCTAATCCAAGTCCAGAATTGCAACAAACTATAACAAAATTAAAAGGACTTAATAAACAAGACGACCTACAAGACAAAAGTCAAAGTAATCATGATGTGATTAAAAGTTTGATTTTTGGTATTTGTGGTAGGTTGGAACGAGAAAAGGAAAGTCAAAAGGGGGAGTAATATATGGAATTAACATTCTATAATCAAATGCGAAAAGTCGCAGTGCATACCCCATACGACTATTACAAATCTCAACAACAGGCGTTAATAAACGCATACTGGGATAACACTACGACACTAACTACCGTACAGGAACAAGTGGATATTAACACTTGGGAATTTTCAGATTTAGAAGTACGCTTAAATCATGTAATTGAAGAAGGTAGTACGAGTTTAAAAAATGGTGACGACTTTAGAGAGTTAATTTTTAAAAGTTTAGACCATTCGGTTATGCGTGGACTTTATTATAAGTTTTCGGATAACTATTGGATAACTACTTTTACAGATGAAGCTAAAAGAGTTACTAAAGATGTTATTGTTCGTAGGTGTAATAATAAATTAAAATGGAGAGATAAAATTGGTATACAACATGAATATCCATGTGTTATTGATTATGAATTATCTGGTGGTAAACCAAGAAATACAACAGATATTGTAACTCCAACAAATGAGATTACAGTCATAGTTCAAAGCAACATAGATACAAAATCAATAGAAGTCAATCAAAGATTTATATTTAACAATCGACCATATAAAATTGGCGGTTACAATAATTATTTGCAAAACGATATTGATGATTCATACACTACATTACTATATTTTGATATGTATGTAGATGAAGTATCGCCATATGATAATTTAACGACTGGCATAGCTAATGAAGTTGAGCCGAGCGATATTATTATATCAACTCCACCAGTCATAACATATCCTGCAATAAAAGTTATTCCTATAACTCATAAATTATTACAGGGGGAAAGTGTTACATTTAGTGCACATGTATATCAAACGGCAACAGTAGTGTTGTCAGATGCGGTTACATGTAATCCAAGTGGTGCTAACCTACAAAATTATATATTAGAATCTTTAGGCTCTAATCAATATAAATTAACCAATGTTCATAGAGATAATACGCCTTTGGTGCTTGAATTTTCTAATGGCACATTGGCAACCGAATTAACCATTGCTTTATTTGCATTATTATAAAGGAGGAATATAACATGGCTTTATACAATCAGTTTTCAAACATGCCTTATATTCCATATCGTATTTTAGAATATCTTGCAGAAAACAATGAAGTGATTTGGAAATTATTAAAATATCAAACTGTGGATGCTTTAAGCAACCCAAATTTAACATTATCTGAAAAGATGGCGTTAATCTGGAACGGAGATAGTAATCAAGAAGATTATAGTGTATTTTTTCAACGTTTAATTGAAAACGCAATACTTGATGCAAAAACTATTTTAAAAATTTATAAAGTTTTTAGTGTACCAGTTGACCATATTAGAGCAAATGTAAGTTATGAGTTTGATATTATGTACGGTAGTAAACTTGCTGTCGTGCGATATAACGGTGTTTTATGTAATCGTGGAGATGTGTTTGAAACAGAAATGTTAAAAACTATCAATGGGTGTTATGTCGGTGGAATAGGTATGTTACAATTCAATAAAAAGAAAAGCAGTTACGATATGTCTAGTTATAACTTAGGTGATTCAAAATCATTTGATGGAATTAGTTTTATTATGACTACTCAAATTGGGGATGTAAAAAATGAGTGATAATCTCGATATCCAATTTTTAATGCAAAAATATATTGAATTAGATAAACCTATACCTTTTAAAGAAAACCGTTTGCTTATTCTACCAGTATTGATTGAAGAAAGTTTTGAATTTTTACAATCTATAGATGTTTTAGATATTGATAAAGATACGCATGGAACAATTGAGATTATACAAATGCCTTATTTATCATATCTATACAATCTTATTGGAGAGAGTGACGAATATAGTATTGGTTTAAAGCTAAATGCTATCCTTACTTTATCTATACAGATTGTAGGGCACGAGTTTGAAAGGGTGTTTATTAAATCTGAAATTAATGAAGATGGAAAATGCTTTATTATTTTTAGTAATAACGACCTAGATAAACCAAGTCCAGAAGATATAAAATTAAATTCAAGAGAATTTGATGAATTAAGGCGAATTATTATGTACCAAAATATTTTAAACTTTTCAGATAAGTATATTGACCCAGATTTAAAAAAGGCGTTCAACGATTACTGGTCTTTTAAGAATAAAAATATAAGTGTACCTACGCTTGAAAAACAAATAGCAATTATTCAAAGTGTAACTGGAATGAATAAAACAGAAATACTATGTATGACATACAGATGTTTTAAAATCCTATTTGATACTTGTGTTGAACAAATTGATTATAAAATCAATAAGTCGGCAGAAATGAGTGGTCAAGTAGAGTTTAAGAAATCTGTTGAGCATTGGGTATATAAGACTAATAAATCTATGTACGCTGATGCGTTCCAAGATGTTAATTCATATAAGGAAACAATGAAAAGCGTAACATAAACAAAAAAAAATATAAAAAGGAGAGATGAAATATGTATGTATTTATGGCTGGCGTTGCCGATGTAGATGTTTTTAAAGGCGACCAATTAATTGCATCTGGAAAAACACTGATGGAATCAACTATGTCCGTAACCGCAACAGCAGAAGAAATTAGGGCTGGTAAAGGTGCAAAACTTTATGGCAGATATTTCCATACTAGTGGTTTGGCTTTAACACTAACAGATACAATGTTCAATATGGACTTTATTGCTGGGAACGTTGGTGCTATCAAAAGTATTGGGGCTGATACTCTACATGACGAGGAAGTTGTTGCGAGTGCTAACGATTCTTTGACAGTTGATTTAATCCCAGTCGATTTTCTTGGACAAGGCAAAATTGGTTGGTATGCACTTGCTGGAACTAACGAATTCACAAAAGTAACATTTACTGGTGATACTTCCGTTGCTCCCGCAGTTGGAGTTGTTGCTGGTCAGACTTATTGTGTTAAATACAATATCTTTGATGATGCCGCAAAAGAAGTTGTTATCAACGCTAATATTCTGCCCGCAGAAGTCGTTGTTGTTCTTAAGGGCGATTTATTTGCTGGAGAACAGGTAGACGAAGGGGCTTCTAAAGTTGGTTATGTAGAAACTTTAGTTCCTAGATTCCAACCTAATGGTGCTTTTGATATTACAATGAGTATGACTGGTGCTGCAAACACACCGTTTAGTGGTGTTGCTCTTGCTTCAACCGATGGTTCTGCTGGATGTTCTAATCAAGGATATTACGCAAAAATTAAAGAAGTTAATCTAAACGCACATTGGTATGATGGTTTGATTGGTCTTGCAGTTCAAAATGCAGAGATTGATTTGACAACCGCACATGCTAGTGAAGATATCGTCGTCATTGGTGTATATAGCAATGCAAGCAATAGGGTTATCGACCCAGCTAAATTGACTTATACACTTGATGGAACAGCGTTCACACTTTCTGGTAATACAGTAAGTAAGGGAACTGCTAGCAACGGAGCAGAGGATAATATTACTATCGCCATTGCTACACCTCCTGCACAACTTACAGGGATGAAAGCATTTGGACATGTAACGTTTACAACTTAATAAAATTAGTTAATAGGGGGTGTTTAGCCCCCTATCACTTTACATAAAAATAATATATAAAGGAGTGGATAATATGAAAAATTGTCCATATTTAATAGTAATCAAAAATGGATTTACACAAACTGCTGAATGTGGCGTAGATAAAGACACATGTTATTTTGTAAGAATATGTGGTGAAAAAAGGGCACTCGTTAGTTCAGATAAGTCTATTAATTGCATAAAAAAGAAAGATATAAAATAAGGAGGAATTATAATGGCGACAATCAAAGCACCATGTGGTGGAATTCAACTAGATGGTACAAAATTTAAAATTGTTGGAGATGTTATTACTAGTATTGCAAGTGTTGCAACTACTTTTACCACAGTAATTGTTTGTGGTGGAATTAAATTTGATTCAGTATATTTTAAAAATGTTAAAAATGTTCTTACCGTTGCGGGCAGTGCCGAAACAACTATTGACGATATTCTTATCGGTTCATGTGGTGGTATTGCTGTAGACGGAGATTATTTTTCTATTTCAAATGGAGTTATGGCTTTTAATGCTACTCCTGTACTTAAAACTTTAACCGTTGCTTCTGCATTAGGTGCAAAATCTGGAGATACTAAGATTACAGTTACAGAACCTATTACTGCTGGCAACACATATGTGTATAAATATGGTTTGACCGTTACTAACCCAACATATGACCAATCTTTATCAACGTGGACTACATGGGATGGTATTTCTGATATCACTGCACCAGTTGATAATAAAATTGTTATTGCTGAAGTCACTGCTTCAAAAGACTGTCGTGGATTTGGTTATACTACAGTTATTTCAGAAGATACGGCTAAAGTATTGACAGTAACATCTATTGCTGGTACAGCTAGTGGTGATACTAAAATTTCAGTCAGTCCAGTATTAACCGCTGGCAGAACATATGTATATAAGACTAATACTACAGTTACGTTGCCTGTGTATGGTGCTAATTTATCAACATGGACAGCATGGAATGGTACGGCAGATATTACAGCAACAACTGGTAATGAAATTGCTATTGCAGAAGTGTTTGGAGCTTTATGTAGAGCCACAGGCAAACATGCGGTTGTTTCAAAAGCATAATATAATAATGTAATGAAAGGAACGCCACTATGAACGATATAAGGCTTGTTTTTAGGGGTAATGTATATATAGTTGATTTAGGGGATAATAAAGGTAGCGTACAAAGTGGCGTGCGACCTTGTGTTGTTATTGGGAATAATATGAATAATATTCATTCAAGTACAACTCAAATTATCCCTTTTACAACGAGCGACAAACAAGCATTACCAGTACATATAAATTTAAACAAAGCACAATATCCTTTTTTAAATCAAGATAGCGTGGCTATCATAGAACAAATAACCACAGTTGACAAAGGGCAGATTAGACAGTTTATAGGCAGTTTAACAGAAAAGGACTTAAATAAAATAATTGAATGTCTAAATATTCAAGTCGGCAAAGATTAAGAAAGGAACTACAAATGAATGGAACAGAACGGTTTAGATACAAGAGTTGGTAAGGTAGAGAACAGAATCACCGCTCTTGAGGTTAAAGGTATTCACAGTGATGAACTATCTGAAAAATTAGCGACAATTAATGAAACTCTATGTAACACTTTACATGAAATACAATTGACAATGAAAGATATGTCATACCAGTTGCAACATACGCAACAAAATACGGAAATGATAGGAAAAGACCTCCAATCGTATAAGTCAGAGGTTGCTACACAATTTAATTTGTTTAAAGCTAATGTATGCGAAATAGACGAAAAGTTATCCGAGGTTGATGAAAAATCTAAAATTGATATTATGTTATGGATTAAATCTAATTGGTTTAAAATATTTTTTGTTGGTTCGGTGATTGGATATATTTTAAAAACATATATTATTTAGGGTTGGTAACAACTCTAAAATACATAAGGAATAAAAGGTAAAAGGAGAAAATATTATGAAAGAATTAAAAATGCCAGAAA
>Ga0302288_1001292_pt1 | contig 16539 bp, 12 predicted proteins | sample III_Fen_N1_1_FD_194549 | JGI IMG/M metagenome (GOLD analysis project Ga0302288, IMG submission 194549) | Peat permafrost microbial communities from Stordalen Mire near Abisko, Sweden - III_Fen_N1_1 | ecosystem: Environmental > Terrestrial > Soil > Wetlands > Permafrost | place: Sweden: Abisko...
CAATATCCCTGGCATGAATTTTTCTAGGAAAAGTCCACTCATAATCAATCAGGTTCCAGATTTCCCCATCCACAAGAATATTGGAAAAAATCATATCATAATCCGTAACTTCAACATCATTGCCATAATCTATAGTTTTTAAATAATCATCAAACAAGTTCTCAAAACGGTCAAAATCTTCCCTGCTTAAACATTCATCCAATAGTTCTTCCAGGGTTCTTCCGCCTACAAATTCAAACCGAAGTCCCTCTTCAATCTGTTCCAAACGGTTCACTTTTAACTTGCTGCCTTTATAACGAGCTGATAATTTTTCAAAAGAAGCTTTAATATCCTCCACATGACTAATAGCTTTCTTGTTTAAAGGATATTTTTCAACATATTTGTTTCCGTTTTCTTGGATGATAATATCTGTACGAATTGCGAAATCTGCTTTCCTGTCATTTGAAAATTTAGAATATTTGACCGGTAAATCTTTTCCTATGACTAATACATAAGAATTAGAATAGAGTGGAAATAATCCCTCCTGAATCACACTGTCAAAGGCATTTTTTTCATCAAAAAGCAGTAACCGGTCTCTGTCGAAATTGCGGAAATTATTGGTCAGTTCTCCTGCTTTTGGAAGGTATGCGTCGGAATAAACCGTTGTCATGAATTTATAGTCGGGATATGGATAATAAAAGAAATAGTTTTCCACACCACATTCTTTGCAGATATTCTCAAGGCCATTTCTGGTAAAAGTTCTTACACCACCACCCCTGGGATAATTTTCAATACTGCTGAAATAATCACCTAAATGATCTTCCCTACAGCCTGCCCAGTATTTCATACCGAATTTATTTTCAATGGCTATCACCATCCGGCCATCATTCTTCAGATGTTTTTTTAATATTTTCATGAAATCTTCATACGGTGTTTGAGTACCCATATATCCCTGGGCATACTCAAATACGCCAATAAGAAGGATATAATCATAATCACTTGGCAGTTCCGGTTCAATATCTTTAAAATTCCCCACGTGAATATGAACATTGTCGCAGTCTAAATGACGGTATGCATTAATATGACTTCTTTTTTTTGATAAATCGATACATGTTACAGAACCTGCTTTTTGGGAAAGTCTGCCTGTTATGGCACCACAACCAGAACCTACTTCCAGTACTTTCGTACTTTTATCCATAGGAATCCAGTCTATGATATTGGCTCTCAAAGGTGACAGGTGGTAGAGAATAGGCCAACTGGCTTTTTCCTCAATAACCCTGTCAAAATCTTCTTCTTTATGTTCTTTCACTATCTCAAGCAGTTCATCTTCCACTGCTCCGTCACAATACAGATCCTCACCGGGATAATAGGTATAATCTAACGTAATCTTACCGATTTGTTCGGTCATGGCGTAACCTCTCTTAATTCCATCTTGGCTGAGTATTTTTTTTACTGTCCTTAACTTTAACAACCGAGTTCATATCAAAATACCCTACAGTGTTTTTATCTGAGATAACTGTGATGTTAATGGCATCATAAAGTCTATGATAAACTACAAATTTTTCATTTTCGTAACCGGTCAGACCTAGCGACAAAAGATATTCGCCGCCCTGCATGGTCATTTTCTGGGTAAAGGTCACTTCTTTACAGTCACCTTTTTTGACAGAACTTAAAAAAGCTTTTTCTATCATGGTGTTAGTTCCTGTAATTTCTATGCCTTTAATATCTTTAATGGTCACTGCAAATATCGGTGCTGGCAGATCTTCGAAAAAACGTACTTTCATGTGGACCGTAAATTCTTCCCCTTTAACTACCGCAGTGGATTGTACATTATGGCTGTCTGTAATAAAAACTTCCTCAATTTCTGCCTGTTTTGTACCATATTCCAAAGTTTCTGGATTCTTATTCTTTCCTGTGCTATCCTTACCTGCTGCTTTTTCTTTGTTATCTGCTCTGCCCTTATTATCCTGGGAGGACTGAGATGCCGCTTCCTGGATATCTTTATCATCAAGAAGACCTTCGCTTTCCTGTGGAATCTCATACTGTCCCACAAGAACTCTTTTGTAAACATCAATCATCTCTTTTGGAGTTCCTTCTCCCAGCTTTGTCCCCTGATTTAAGAGGAAAACACGATCACAGTATTTACTGATACTGCTCAAATCGTGGCTTACAAAAAGGATTGTCTTTCCATTTTTTTTAAATTCTTCAAATTTATGATAACATTTAGCCTGAAAAAATACATCCCCTACAGAAAGTGCTTCGTCTACTATCAGAATTTCCGGTTCAATATTAATGGCTACTGCAAAAGCAAGACGCACAAACATACCGCTGGAGTAAGTTTTTACCGGTTGGTAAACATACTCTCCAATATCAGCAAAATCAAGGATATCACTAAGTTTACTGTCTATCTCTTCTTTTGAAAACCCAATCATGGTTCCATTAAGATATATATTTTCGATTCCGTTATATTCCATATTAAAACCTGCACCTAATTCTAAAAGTGCCGATATTCGTCCGTTAACAGTCAGATTCCCCTTTGTCTGGTTTAAAACTCCTGTTATGATTTTAAGAATTGTTGATTTTCCGGAACCGTTGGTTCCAATGATCCCCACACATTCGCCCTGGTAAATGGTCATATCCACATTTTTTAAAGCATAATGTTCTGTATGCTTTTTTTTGCGGGTAAGTCCTAACGCTTCTTTTAACCGGTCGGAAGGCTTGTTGTATAACTTATATACTTTGCTTAGATTCTCTGCGCAAATGGCAATTTTTCTGTTTTCCATAATTTACTTTCCCATCTCAAAAATAAGCCAACGCAGTTTATAATACATCTGCGAAATGAACCTTCAATCGTTTGAATATCAGAGCTCCGAAACCGAATAGAACCACAGTTACAATCCAAAAATATGCTGTGGAATAAAAATCTTCAAAAAACCAGGATTTTTCCCACATGGAGCTGCGATAGCCATTTACAATATAAAACAATGGATTTAATTTGACAAAAAAGGCAATTGTAGGATCTTTTATGATAGAAATATTCCATAAAATTGGAGTTGCCCACATACCAACCTGAAGAAAAATATTGATAATCTGTTGTAAATCCCTAAAGAAGATAACGATTGCACACGTGGTATAACTGAGGGCCAGTACAAACATAAACATACAGAAGGAATAGTAAATCAGCTGTAGCGTGTATACGGAAGGATAGTACCCGTATCCAGCTCCAACAGTTAAAAGTACCATCACAAAAAACAAATGAATAAAAGTAGCTCCCACGATTTTAATAATCGGAAGAATGCTGATTTTAAATACAACTTTTTTCACCAGATAATTATATTCCAAAAGTGCCATAGTTCCGCCGGTAATCGCCTCTGAAAAATAGAACCATGGAACCAGCCCCGCGGTAAGAAATAGTACATAAGGAACATCGACACCTGTTGAAACAAGCTGTTTCCTGCTCTGAAAAATTCTATCGAACACAATATAATACATTAACACTGTAATTACTGGTTGAACCAGTGCCCAGAAAATCCCCAAATAAGAACCAGCATATCTGGTTTTAAAATCGTTTTTTGCCAGTTTCCATATTAATCTGCGATTTTGTAATAATTCCCCTGGTAACTGGGTAATCTTTGCGTAAAATCTGGTGAAAACGATAGCACTAAAAAGAATGATGCCACAAGCCACCAACTGTTTAACCAATTCATCCTGAGGGTCAGCAAAAATATTTTTGTGAAGTCCTATGATAAGCACCATAATGACTGCTATTACCCAATATATTAAAATTCCGGTTTTTTTACTGATTCCGTACTTTTTCATGTGCACTTTTCCTTTAACGGTTCTTTTGCCTAAGCTTTTCTTTTGTATTTATTATGCTTTTCCAAATAAATTCTATTTTTTGTATTCGGATATTGAACCCCATTTCAAATCTTTTTCAGACATGATAAGTTCCATATCTTCCGGGATAGGCCATTGAATACCGATTTTCACATCGTTCCATAAAAGACCACCCTCATCGTTTGCATGATAAAAATCTGTACATTTATAGCAAAATTCAGCATAATCACTTAAAACCACAAACCCATGAGCAAAATTTTTCGGAATAAAAAACTGTTTTTTATTTTCTTCGGTTAATAATTCTCCATGCCATTGTCCAAAAGTAGGTGATCCTTCTCTTAAGTCAACGACAACGTCAAATACTTCGCCTTTAATAACTCGAACAAGTTTATCCTGAGGGAAGTTAATCTGAAAATGTAGTCCTCTGAGGACGCCTCTCTTAGAAGCAGACTGATTGTCCTGTACAAAAACCTGGTCAATTCCGGCTTCCTTAAAATCATTGTAGTTATAGGTTTCCATAAAATAGCCTCTCTGGTCTCCGTATACTGCTGGTGTAACTACTTTAAGTCCTTCAATTTCACATGTTTCTACATTAATCTTTCCCATCTCAATAAACTCCCATCAAATAATAATTTTTGTTTTTTTATTCATAATCCGAATAATTTAAATCCATATCAACATTGCCTTCAATACCATCTACAGTTCCATTACTGGTATACTGCCATATATTAAAAGGTCCTTTATAAGTAGGTTTTTTTGCAAATTCCGCTACCCAGATAGTGTTTTTTCCCAACTCCGAAGTGTTTAGTTTATCTTCATACCAGCCGGAACTTGCATAAACGCCTGCAGTATAACCCTGTCCTGCAATTGTTTCAAGAAAAGCTTTCACCACTGTAGTTCTGGTTTCTGTATCCAAAGAATCTGCGCGACCGTTTCCGCCTGCACTGCCCACATTTATGAAGATAGGATAATCTATGAGATATCCATCACATAAATACAATACCGCACTTGCTTCTTCCACTGCCTCCACTTCATTTAACGCCTGTGAGAAAAACTCTACTCCCACATGGATTCCTGCCAGATTTGCAGCTTCAATATTTTCTTCGAATTTTGGGTCTTCCACAATTGCTCCAGTTTCAAGTGCCCTGTACCCGCAGCGGATAATAGCAAAGCTAATGCCTGCTTCTTTTACGGCCTTCCAGTCAATATCTCCATTCCATTTGGAAACATCAATTCCAAGAGTACCTACTCCGTCTGCATTTACATCTTTCTCAGCAATGATTTTTGTTTTATCACTGTCACTTAAGACCTCTTTTGCATCCTGAACCTGGGTATCCTCCGTCAATGTAGCAGACGCTATTTCTTTTTCCACGAACAGTCCAATATCTCCAATTGGTTCATAAGCGACTTTATCTTTTACATTTACCTGAAGAGATGACTGTGGCACCTGATAACCATCCATTGGGTTTAATATAATATTATAATTCCCAGCAGCAAGTCCGTCTACATATATTAATCCATCGCCGTCATCATCAGTGAAGTCGCCCACATTTTCTATGGTAATATCAAAATTCTCTCCAGTCACAAGTTTTCCAAGCACATTCTGAATCTGGACCCGGATATCTTTTTCCACAGTAGTTACCACCATGGTTACTGAATTTTTACTTACCGCAATATCTTGGCTGGTACTGTCATCTTCTTTGTCAAAAAACATGTCGTCCTGCATAAACGCCCGGTAATCGACTGTTTGATCCGATACCGCAGTGGTCGCACTTATAGAAGCGGTAGTTTCCGAAGTACTGTTAGAAACCAGTCCCCCATCCGCCTGCTGATTCATGTTCATATAATAAACAAAACCACAGATAGTGATGACCACTAAAATTCCAATAATTATGGAATTTCGCATTAATTTAAAGTCCATTTGCAACCTCAGTTATGTATTTGCCGTAATCGGTTTTAAGCAGGGGTTCTGCCAGTTTTAATAGTTGTTCCTTTGTAATAAACCCTTTTCTGTAAGCAATCTCTTCAATACAGGAAATATAAAGTCCCTGTCTTTTCTGAAAAGCAGATACAAAGTCTGCCGCGTCCAGTAAGGAATCGTGATTTCCTGTATCTAACCAGGCAAACCCTCTTCCAAGTGTTTCCACATGAAGAGTTTTTCTTCTTAAATATTCATTGTTGATGCTTGTTATTTCAATTTCTCCTCTTTCAGAAGGTTTTACATTTTTTGCAATATCAACAACATCATTATCATAAAAGTATAAACCGGGAACAGCGTAGTTGCTTTTTGGATTTTCAGGTTTTTCCTCAATAGACAATGCTTTTCCGTCCTTATCAAATTCAACCACTCCATATTCTCTTGGGTCTCTTACATAATATCCGAATATAGTGGCACCTGATTTACGGGATGCAACTTCTCCAAGAACTTTGGAAAAACTCTGTCCGTAAAAAATATTATCGCCAAGCACCAGTGCAACACTGTCATCACCGATAAAATCAGCGCCAATAATAAAAGCATCTGCAAGACCTCTTGGATATTCCTGTACCGCATAACTCATTTTCAAACCAAGTTGCTCTCCTGTGCCAAATAATTCTTCAAAAACAGGCAAATCTCTTGGTGTAGAAATAATCATGACTTCCCGTATTCCTGCTAACATCAGTGTAGATAATGGATAGTAAATCATGGGTTTATCATAAACCGGCATAATCTGTTTGGAAATTGCTTTTGTTAAAGGATACAGCCTTGTGCCTGATCCTCCTGCTAATATAATACCTTTCATACTTTATCCTCCTATTAAAAACGCACTGAATGGGAACGGTATCTGCCGTCCCCATCTTATACTAGTTATACATTTCACTATAATACTTCTGATAGTCACCACTTGTAACGTTCTTCATCCAGTCCTCATTATCGAAAAACCATTTTATGGTAAGTTTGATACCTTCTTTAAACATAGTTTCCGGTTCCCAGCCAATTTCAGCTTTGATTTTATCAGGTGCAATGGCATATCTTTTATCATGACCTTTTCTGTCTTCTACGTAAGTAATCAGGTCTTTGGATACAAGCGCTTTTCTTGGATCGTTTTCAGGTAACATCTCCTGAAGGGAATCAATGATTATATTAATGATTTCAATATTCTGTTTTTCGTTGTGCCCGCCGATATTATAGGTCTCAAAAAGTCTACCTTTTTCCTGAACCATATCAATTGCCTTTGCATGATCTTCCACATAAAGCCAGTCTCGCACATTTTTTCCATCACCATAAACAGGTAAATTCTTCCCCTGTAAAGCATTATTGATAATAAGGGGAATCAGTTTTTCCGGGAACTGATAAGGGCCGTAGTTATTAGAGCAATTGGTAATATTTGCAGGAAATTTATAAGTATCCATGTAAGATTTTACCAGCATGTCACTGGATGCTTTACTTGCTGAGTAAGGGCTGTGAGGAGAATATGGTGTGGTTTCGTAAAAATACTCACCTTCATTTTCCAATGATCCATATACTTCATCGGTGGAAACATGAAGAAACTTTTTGCCTTCTTTAAAAGTGCCATCCGGTAATTCCCAAGCATTTTTAGCACAGTTTAAAACAACTGCAGTTCCAAGTACATTGGTTTGTACAAACACTTCTGGATTACGGATACTTCTGTCAACGTGACTTTCTGCTGCAAAATGTACCACGCGGTCAACATCATTTTCTGCAAAAACTTTTGAGATAGCTTCTTTATCGCAAATATCTGCTTTAACGAAAGTATAATTACTTCTACCTTCCACCGTTTTGAGGTTTTCCAGATTTCCTGCATAGGTAAGTGCATCCACATTAATGATACGGATTTCATTATCATATTTTTTGAACATGTAATGAATATAATTAGATCCGATAAATCCTGCACCGCCTGTAACTAGATAAGTTCTCATATATTCTCCTGTCTGCATGCTTAAACATGTCTTAACTTTCTTATTATTACCTATTCTTATTATTAATAACCCATATAACTAAGATCCATGTCAACGTTTCCGCTGATACCGCCAATGGAACCTGCTGACGAATACTGCCAGATATGATATGCCCCTGTGTATGTGGGCTGACTTGCATATTGTGCCAGCCAGATTTTATATCCTCCAAGGCTTCCCGCATTAAGCTTACCTGTGAACCAGCTCTTGGATGCGTATACTCCCGGAGTATAACCTGCTCCTTTTATGGTTTCGCAGAATGCCTGACAAACAGCAGTTCTTGTTGCTGCATCTATGGTATCTCCACGTCCTCCGCTGCCTTCTGTATCAATGAAAACCGGGTAGGAAATCTTATAGGCTTTAATCAGATTAATAACCATAGAAGCCTCTTCCACTGCTTCTGTCTGATTAATTGCCTGTGTATAGAAGTAAACTCCGACTTTAAGTCCTGCTGCATTAGCTCCGTTAATATAAGATCTGTACATAGGATCCTCTAACAAAGTTCCATAAGTAGATCCTCTATATCCACAACGAATAATTACATAGGATACACCTGAGTTTTTAACAGAGGTCCAGTTAATAGATCCGTTCCACTTTGATACATCAATACCTAAGATAGCTGAATTACTTGCCAGAACACCATCGCTGCCGAAAACATATTTAGCTCCCTGTATAACCTGTTCGCCTGTAACCTTTACATTGTTTGCAGTATAATAATATGTTTTTCCATTTAAGTTCTGCCATCCGGTATATAAATATAAGTTTGTTTCATCAACCAAATAGAAGGTTGTTGCAGTGTAATAGTCTGCATACGTTGCTTTTACATAGGTTTTTGTTGTGCTGTTATATACATAAACCGTTTTTCCTGCACTAGTCTGGAGAATGGTTGTTGTATCTGTCTGCGGATTTGTTTTTACTGTTACGGTACAGGTGTCAACCGCTGTACTGTCTGTTGTTGCCGTAGCAGTGATTACTGCAGTTCCCACTTTAACACCAGTAATAATACCCGTAGTTGCTCCAACCGTTGCAATTGTTGTATCTGAACTGGTCCATGTAACAGCAGTTATGGTACCTGTTAAGGTTGCCGTAAGTGTAACTGTTGCATCTTTCAATACGGTAGTTTTGTCACTTATGGTTACACTGTTTGCTTCTGTTACTGTTACAGTACAAGTGTCTTTCACCGTTGCGTCAGTTGAAGAAGCCGCTGTAATTACTGCGGTTCCAGCTTTAACGCCAGTTACTACACCACTTGCATTTACTGTTGCAATAGTAGTATCCGAACTAGACCAGTTTACCGCTGTAGCCGATCCTGTTAGAGTTGCAGTAAGTGTTACTGTCAGCCCCTTACTAACCGTTGCTGTATCCATTAAAGACACTGTTGCTGCTATAGGTGCAGGGTTTACCGTGATGCTTGCGGTTCCGGTTTTTGTTCCAGGTACATCATCTGTGATTGATGTGGCTGTTATTGTAACGGTTCCTGCTGCTTTTCCAGTTACAGTTCCAGTAGAATCTACTGACGCAATAGAAGAATCAGAACTGGTCCATGTAACAATCTGTGGATTTGCATTTACATCTACCGGAGTACCTGTATATACAACGTTAGCTGCAAGAGATTTGGTTCCATTTATATCAACATTTGCAGATGCAGGTGTAATTCCAACACTTGAAATGGTAAATACTTGGGCATATTGCGTATATACCCTTGCAACTGCGGTAGCAGGATCTGTAATTTTACTTTTATCAACTGTTACATAAGAATACTGGTCTGCTGTTCGTGTTGTGGTAGCGGAAGCAACCCAGCCAACCGTATCAGTTAATGTTGGTGCCACAGTCTGTTTTTCTTCTGTATCTTCTACTTTTATAACTGCATCTGAAATTTCAGCTTCTGTCTTAACTTCATCCGCTACTTCAACCTGCTGATATACGATTTTATCCTTAACTGTAGTTTTTGCCTTATCAGTAGGTACGATATAGCCAGTCATTTCCTTTAGTAAAACAGTATATTTCCCAGGTTCCAGATCGCTTTTATAAATAACACCGTCTTTATTATCATCCACCCAGGTACTTTCTTTTCCATCAGGATCTGTTACTGTACATTCAAAAGCCTGTCCCGATATGAGTTTCTTCGTGGATTGATTTATAATTTTGATTTTAAGATCTTTTTCTACACTGGTAAAACTTAATTTAACAGTGACGATGGCATTTTTTGCAGCCTGCTCAGCTGCCAGCATTTCTGCTTCTTTTGCAAGTGCTGCTGCATTTGCTTTATCCAAATTGCTTTGTGCTAATTGCGCTGCCTGCTCAGATTCCGCCATTTTTGACTCCTGGGCATCTGCCATGGCAAGCAGTTCTGATTCACCCACTGTGGATAATTCATTCATCTTTACGCCAACCTGAGTTATAGCTGCAACCTGCTTGGAATAACCTGTGTTTACCATACTTAATGCAACAATGGTTCCAACAACAATAAGCAGTATCAGCCCGGTTGCCGCAATTGCAATATCAAAAACAGTGAATCGTCTAAGTATATCTTGAAGTTTTTTATTTCCAGATGTTTTTTTCTTATGAGTTGTTGCTGCAACTATAGGTATATCTTCATCATAAAAATCGGCTTCTTCATCTTCCGAAACATACTGTTTGGAATCTTCCTGATCTGAATCTTCATCGTCTATATTTTCATCTTCCGGATCTTCATCTTCTGCATTTTCATCTTCTAAATCTTCATCATCATATTCGCTTTTTCCAAGACCTCGGATAAAATTTAAAATACCCTTTTTAGGTTTTCTAATAAAAGACACATCATCCGTATCGTCGGCATAATCTGTTTCTTCTAATTCAATTTCGCTATCTGCCTGATCTATTTCTTCTAACTCTTCTTCATATTCATAAAGGTCAGGGGAATATTTTGGCTGTTCAATATCCGGTACCATTTGAGGCAGAATATCTTCTATTGGAAATTCTTCATCGGAATCTAAATCGACGATTTCCAAGTCTTCCATGTCATCCCATTCACTTGTTTCTTTTTTCTTTCGAAAAATACCCATGATATTTAATTGCTTTAAAAGCATCCTCTCGAAGTTTTATGTAAACCTTATATAACTATACAATTCTGAAATATTATAACATTTATAAAAATGGAATTCAAGTTTTATAAAATCTCATAGACATATATGGCATAGAAACTGTCTTGTGTTTCAAAGGCTTTATCTCTAATCAGTTTAAGTCCCAGTTTGTCACAGTTTTCTATAATCCCCGCCGAAAATATATATTTTCCGCCCATTTCTTTTAATGCTGCTGTATTAATTTCCAAATCTTTATATACAAAGTTACTGGTTTTTTCCAGCATTTCGAAGTATCCGCTTTCTTTTGTCATAAGATAGCATCTGTTTCCCCACTCATCGAAATACTGTTTTATTGTTGAATCCCTGTCTAGTTCATCCTTCATGATAGTTCTGAATTCGTGTTTATATTCCAGGGAATAGTTGTTTGAGTATCCGTCAAGGCAGTAAAATCCATTATAAAGTGCCGATGAAGGATAGATTCCAAGGCTTACAACCCGGTAAGATGACTGGTCTTTTCCTATGTAATCCCTAATCTGCGTATAAATATCTTCCGCATAAATATCTTCCCAGGTAGTCAGGTGATACGTATCCGGGAAAATCATCAGTCTCAGATGGTGCCATATGAAACTGCTATTATAAACCTGCCAGCTGATTGTTAGTGCAAGTATAATCGCTGCCAGATAACGAAATAATATGTTCACTCTTCTAAAGTCTTTGATAATAAGAAAAAGAAGCAGTGCCAAAAGTATATACCATGAGGTCGGAAGCAGCCAGGATACCCTGTCAAACTGAAAGTAAGAAATCACTCCGCCAATACGGTTTCTTAGTTCCACAAAACCCGTTGATCTCACAAGTGCAGAAAATGCAGAAATACCAACATTCATAATAAGAAGAAAGCCGGCTGCAAAATAATAATTTTTATATTTACGATCTGTTTCCTTATTTAATACTTTTAAAATTATAACCTGAGCAGCTTTAATTACTGCCAGAATCACACAGGCATAAATAATATAACGATTGCAGGCTGTAGTGTAAAAAGTTCCATTTAAAAACGTATCTTTGAACATTGTCCAGAAATCGCTACCGTAAAGTTTGAACTCAGTTCTGTGGGAAACAGTTCCTTTTCCCGTTTCGAACACTCCACCTATTAAACTAAAATTAAATAAGCAGTAAGTAATGGTAAGCAGGCATATCCCAAAGAAAAAATTTATTTTTTTCTTCCATTTCCCCGTAATCAGAAACCAGAAATCTACAACTACAGCAGCCCCTATTACTGCAAACCCTGCAAGCGCAAGTGAAGACGCACTTGCAAAAAGACATAGCAATCCAAAGGAAAGCCATTTCTTTTTTCCTTTATACAAATTAATAAATGCATAAACAGCCAGTGCCTGTCCAATTATGGTCAGACCATATATATTATAGAAGGGAAGATAGCAGAATATGGACGCCACTACAAAGGCGATTTCATCTTCCTTATCCGTAATTTCATGAATCGTGAAGAACATTCCTGTATAACCGCAGAGAACTACAAAATACTGAGCTGCAGTATAGGCATAAAAAGGTGGAAACAGCTTATAAAAAATAACCAGAAAAGGTGCCGGAGCTTCATACCAGCCCTTTTGCAAACCATTCATCACTTCAGGTATAACTTTTGAATCAGAAAACAGATACTTGGCATTATAAATGTAATTCAGCACTTCTGCATCCAGATTATCATGAATTGGAACCCATATTTTTTCCTTTAAATACAAATAAGGAACTATAGAAAAAGAAACTACCAGAAAACCTAAGATAAACGTAATCCAAGTCCGGTTTTTTAAATAAAACTCTTTTACGTTTTCTGCTGCTTTCTTCATTTTTTCCATAGCTCCTTTGTTTACATAGATGAATTACAAATCAGTTAGTATTCTACACGAAAATACAAGTAGATACAAGCCATATATAAGTTTTTAGATCTAATTAAGCAAATCTTAAATATTCACAATAAATATCGTTCTAATAAGCTTCCTCCATCTTCTCACATGAAAAAAAGCCCTATATCAGGGCCATGATTTCATTCATATAAAAGACCAGAATCCCGGCAAAAATAAAAGCAACTCCCAAAAATTTCTTAGGGGTTATTTTTTCATTAAAAAACAAAAGTCCTAGTATCATAACGAAGATATATCCCAAAGATCCGATTATTGGGCCATTGATATAATCCAGCTGACGATATCCCAGTATATTTAAAAGCATTGCTCCAAAGAACATGCCGTACCCGATAATGACGTAAGGATTCAGATATTCCATTATAAAATTAGAATGCTTTTTTACCGCACTCTTTTTTAACAGCACTTGGGAAAGTGATGAAATTGCTACTGACAGGAAAAAACACAGATAATATTTAAACATGAATTTCTTCCTCCCCATTTTTTTGGTCTGAATTAATAATAAAGATGCCTATAACCACCAGTACCACTCCTATCAGTTTGGGGATTGTTATCTGATTATGAAATAGTAATACCGCCCAGACAAGTGACCAGAAGATTTCCATTGCCCTGTTAGCATACGCAATAGACAGATCGAATTTTTTAATCATCTGTTGCCAGAGCAGTGCATAAATGGCAAGTACAACAAATTCCAGCCCAAAGCAAAGGAAAAAACGGAGGCCAATTGGTCCCGCCGCTATTTTCGCAATAATATTTGCAGTAGAATATATAATAACAACCAACTGTAAGATTATGATATCTTTAATAGTAATTTTTTTCTTCACGGTTTACCTCTTTATTATATTTTTATGCTCTTCAAACTTTACCAGCATTATTGTACCTATTTTACATTTTTTTTGCAAGGTAACATTTGTAACATTTCTTATTATAAAACCTGACCAGGTCAATATTAACACAATTTTAATATTACTGCTCTTTCTATCTTCGCCCCACTATGTTAAAATGACTTTGTATTTTTAATATATTTACATGCAAAAGCAAAAAGGAGGTTCTAAATGGCTGATAATAAAAATAAAGGCACAGATGGAACAGATAAAAAGGAAAAACAGGATTTTAATGTTTTTAATGATGATGATTTTGAAATTTTAGATATGGATCAGAATACTGTATCAGGAGACAACGGCAAAAATGCCAGTGATAAAAAAGACGAGCCTAAAGCAGGCGAGCCTGTTCCAAGCCCCCAGGATCCGGTCTTAACTGCACAAGAGCAGGAAGATTTTGAAGAAGATTTTAAAAAAGGCCGTGTAATCCATATTATTTTTTTACTGGCTGTGCTTTTGATTATTGGAATTGTAGTCGTTGAATTTATGAAATGGAACAAAGGTGTTGCTGCAGATTATGATCCAACAGAAGATACCAGTCAGTATGATTATGAATCAGAGGACTTAATTTTAAATCTTGGTCCAACTGACATGGCAGGTCATGTAGATGACGGCGTAACCACGGTGCTTTGCCTTGGAGATGATTATTTTGCAGACGGTAAAGGGACAGACAGTATACCGGACATGATTGGGCAAGGTCTGGATAACAGTAATGTAATTAATGGATCTTTTAGCGGTTCCACTCTGTCAACCATCGATACCGGATATAATCCCGCCACCCCAGGTGATGCTTTTTCTCCATACTGGATTGTAAATGCCCTTAATTTAAAGGATTATACTATCATGGATTATTCCTTGGGATTGGACGCTTTAACCACAAAAACTGACGATTATGCCTCTACTATTGAAGCCTTAAAAAAAGTGGATTTGTCAAAAGTAGACGATATTGTTTTTATGTATGGAATGAACGATTACCTGGATAACCGGCTGGTCACCGATGTTACAAACTTCTCTGCCATTAATTCATTTTCCGGTTCCTTTCAGGCAATTATAACCATGATTCAGACGGATTATCCTTATATTCGTATTATATTCTCAGGTCCTACAACCACCTTTGCCACCGACACAAGCGGTGCGCTGGTTGATAACAGCCTTCAGAAAAATAATTATGATTCCCTTCAAGGTTATGCTATGGCGGTAAAAGCCATAATCGCTGATAGCAGTTATGTAAGTTATGTAGATAATTATTTTGGAAGTGCAATCAATGAAACCACCTATAATACCTACATGGCTGACAGCTGGCATCTAAACGTAGCCGGAAGAAAGCTGGTTGCTGATAAGCTAATTTCCGTCCTGGATGGAAGTTACAGTTCTAATTAAAATTGATTGCAAAGGTTCTAATTTAGAAAAACGAGGTATATATCACCTCACGATTAGTAAAAAAGGTATCTCCGCACTAGACGGAGATACCTTTTTTAGTTGTTGCTTTTATAATAATCCGCAATTTCACTGTAATCATAAGCTTTGATGTAATCCTTCATTTCTGACAATATCTGAAGATAATTATCTGCTGTAACCTGATATTTTCCCTCTGCAAAGTAAGAGACCATAAGGTCGTTCATTCCCTGCTCATAATGATAATAATCAGCATAATGGTCAAGGTCAGAAATGTAATCGTATTGATTCTGGAAGTAAAAAACTTTTACATTTTTATAAGGAAGAAGCATTTTTATAATGGTTTCATACTGATACATTTCAGCCTCAAGATCTCCATTCTGTATCTGATCATACCAGTAAATCATGGAATAAGGTGGAAAGAAAACATAAAATGTAGCATTTGGGCTAGCTTCAATATGAGGAATAATATAGTTCTTCATGTTATAAGTCACCCGTTCTTCATATTCATCGTAAGGCAATTCAGCAGCTTTACTGGTAGGCGGTTTATAATTGCTCAAGGCGCTTTCTCTGCTGAAGGTAAGGTAGGGCCAGGAATAATACACATCGGATATTTTAGTGCTTTCTCCTGAAAACATGGGCTTTAAAATATAATTAAACCATACATCCTTGTTAAACCAGTAAGATACATCATTAAAAACATTATTATCATACAGATACTCCGGCACCGGATATTTTGTTTCCTCCGGATTTGCGGAATAGGACATCACATCAATTCCCAAAATAATTGCTTTCACATCTGGGTGCGTGGTTTCCACTATCTTTAAAATATTATCCTGATCCTTTGGGTAAGCACCATTATAGGATAATTTTATGGCATTCAGACCCATTTCGTCCTGAAATACCTCAGGATTAAAATTAACTGTCATGGAAGACCCTAGAATTACACTGTCATAAGTAAAATTTTTAGCCATACCCGGATTCTGGCTTAACTGATTATCAATTATATAATTACAGTTTTTTAACGGGGCATGATACTGAAAGAAAGGGTCTATCACCACTACCACACAAACTGCTGCCAAAAGCCCTCCGGCGACCACCGCCAGAAACCAGGCAATTCCAAATTTATTTTTTTTCATAATAATCCTTTTCCTAAAAATTAAAATATAAGAATGAACTAACCTGAGACAAAGACATAATGCTCCATATAAAAAGCACAGCCATGCTGGTAGTTCTTATAAAACCAGGTTTCATATTCTTTTCCATTTCATAAAGGTTTTTGCATCCAAATACAATATACATAACAACAAAAAAGAATGCATACGCCAGGCAAACACCTCCAAAGGCTGAGGATAGAAACGCAGAGCCATGGGGAATCAGTTTTATGATATATTCAAGTTCTGTAAGGGTAAGAAAATCAGTGATTTCCTTAAAAACAGGTGTAAAATGAAAATCTGTCAGCGTACCAAAAAGCTGCTTTATCTGCTCCATGGACTGGGCTCT
>Ga0302288_1001298_pt1 | contig 16506 bp, 12 predicted proteins | sample III_Fen_N1_1_FD_194549 | JGI IMG/M metagenome (GOLD analysis project Ga0302288, IMG submission 194549) | Peat permafrost microbial communities from Stordalen Mire near Abisko, Sweden - III_Fen_N1_1 | ecosystem: Environmental > Terrestrial > Soil > Wetlands > Permafrost | place: Sweden: Abisko...
CTTTGTTTGGTGGTAAATGGAATCCAAATGTCAACTGGGTAGATGTAAATATTACTCAAGGTAAAGAATTGTACGAAGCTATAGCCGAAACTACAGTTGAGATTCTGGGAGAAAAGGATGAAATCATTGAAAGTTATAATATCCCGAATCGGTCGAGTCGGTTTGGAGGCAACTATCAATCCTCTATCCGCAAAGTAGAGATTAATGAGCCACAAATTAAAACGATACCCGAACCAGCTTGTGGTATTGCTTTCAGAACATGGTTGTGTAAACCATAATCACAAATTCCCTCTGAAAATAATTATTTGTACCAACTGTTTTGTGGAATTCGATGCATATTTTTGAGAGGAATATGTGAACCGGATTAAAAATGAATTTAATTATGTAATTTTGCATTCCACCGCTTCAATTCTTATCTTTGAATTGTGCTATCAGAATTTCGCAATATGCACTTTAAACTCAGTTTGCTACTCCCTTTTATTTGTTTGTTTTTTGTAGGATGTTCGTATGTTCCTGATGAGTTAAAATCTGCTGAACGTATTATGGATACTCATCCTGATTCGGCATTATGTATTTTACAGCACCTGAACCCTGAGAATTATAAAACTAACAAAGATCACGCTTTGTATTGTTTGCTTTTATATCAGGCTCTGGAAAAAAACAATAAAACGTTTATACCGGATTCCCTTATCGATTTTTCAATTAATTACTACCTTGATAAAAAAGACAACCTTCATTTAGCAGCTTGTTATTTTTACAAAGGGCATAAATTAAAACATGTCCAACGTTATGATGATGCAACTGTTTTGTATTTTAAAGCGATAGATTGCCCGCAAAGTGAAAACGATTTTGATTTGTTAGGTAAGATTTATGTAGATATGGGAGATGTCTGTTCAATTCAATTAGATAATAAAGATGCACTGAAAAAGTATCGGGTTTCTTTCGATTGTTTTAATAAGATAGGTAAGACGATAGAATCTAGATATTTGATGCTCTATATAGGTAGAACATATAGATTATTAAAAGATTACAAGATAGCCCAAAGGTATTATAAATCTGCACTTTATCAGATGTCTGATTCTCTATTGTGCGGAGCAATATATCAAGAAATGGGTATTAGTTTTTATAAGGATAAAAAATTTGATTTGGCTCAATATTATTTAAGGAAGAGTTTACTTTATCCTTTTAATAGCACAAACTATTCAATTCGTTGTAGTACTTTATCCGATTTGTTATTCGATTTAGAGCAATATGATGCTTCTTTTCAATATGCTTCTCTTGCTTTAAAATATCCTGCCAATTTTTATACGCAACGTGAAAGTTATCGTATTTTGGTGAATATAGAATATCTTCGAAAAGATATAAAGCAGATGGGACTTTACATGACTAGCTACCAATCCTGTACTGATTCAATCAGAATTGTTGAATTACAAACTAAAAGCACCGTACTTGAGAAACTTCATGCAACTACCCAGGAATCGAAAGGAGTGAAAAGTAATATGATCCTGATTGTTTCGATGTTGCTGATTGTTTTGTTGTTATCTTCTTTTTTGGTTGTATACCTGTACAAAAGGAATAAGCTTAAAAAGGAGCAATTGAATGTTTTTAAAGTTCAATTAAGTAGTAAGCAGGAATATGTTAGTCAGACATTGACCAAAAAGATAGAAGAAACAAGGGCATTACAGGTAGATTTACGTAAAAATGCTACAGCTGAAGAAAGAGAACAGCTTGATAAGGAGCTTTATAGAAATGCATTGCATTTAAACAATCGGGATGATTTTAATCGGGAAATGAACCATGCTTTTAATAATATTATCGTTTCGTTGAAATTAAATTATCCGACTATTACCCAAAAAGAACTTAACTGGTGCTGTTTTCATCTACTTGATATTCCTCATTCTGACAGGATGCTATTGCTTGAGGCTACTTCCGACAGTTTGTATAAACTTAAACAACGTCTGGCTCATAAATTGAATTTAAATACAACTAAAGATCTCGATTTATTCCTTAGAAACCTGACAGAGATATAAAAAATCATTACTTTATAATTCTTCAAGCTCATATTGTCAGTTTTTTCATCTTATTTATTGTTTTAATGTGTTAATGTCCAAAAAAAGGTGATACTCTAAATTTAATAGTCATATATTCAGCAGTTTAAAAATTAAGATGTCCAAAAAAATCCGTACATAATTTTGGTTGGTTTTAATGTTATGACTAAATTCGCACTCAGTAATCTGGTTTTAGTTTGTCATATTTAATACACGCCTGCTGGAATACTGATATTTTTAAAACAGATTTTTAATTTATACTTTTTAGATTCTTTACAATTTAAAATCATTTGTCTATTAAAAAGATTAAAGCGGTATAGCCTTTCTCGGGTATAGTGAAGTGAACATAGGATATTAGTCCTCTTAACCTAAACCTTTATATAGAGGATATACATTCAACTCGTAATTTAGTACTGACTATATCGCTTGATCTTTTTTTTGTTTTATAAAATACATAATTCAGACAATAATTAAAACAAGTCTTATTTGCAATAATTATTAAAAAGAAAAACTCAGATTATCTTTTGAATCCAGCGACTGATAAGCTTAAGCTTAAGCAGCCTTTCAATATTCTATTGAGAGGCTGCTTTTTGTTGTATGGCAAATGCATTAATTTGACTTTTCTTCAGGATCTATTAAATCTTGTTTTTCAGACTTGCGACTGCTTCATCCGAAGTTGCAACCTGTTCAAGGAATTCACGAAACTCAGAATAAGACTCTGCCGGATACACTCCTTTAAATAACTCAAAGTGTCGAATGTAGGTTATAGAACTGCCCTGAAGTGTTGAGCTGGCCGTATATTTGCCAAATTTGCCTGCAATCTCTGATTTCTCAGGAATCTCGGTAACTTGATATCCTTTTGGTATTTGATAAACTACCGTATCATTTTCCATATATGGACGACGGATGCACAATTCAGTTTTCCGGTTTCTCACTTTTTCAGGGATAGAAGTGAGTTTGTTCATAAAGTTTAGCGGGAGTAATGAAATGTCGTTTACTAACTTGTGGATATAATTTGTTACTGTGATATTGAGTTTCTCATCGAATGATGGATCCTGGCTCCTGTTTTCAGTATATAAAAATTTGTCAAGTGTAAACGAAGGCAGTTCAATTCGTTGAGTGACTATTCGCTTCTTGTCGGCATTATCTGCATTATAGATCGATAAAATATCGTCATAACACAATCCATTATACTTCGTTTTCACTTCAGCAGTTCCTGTAGCGTCATCTGTGAAGGTTACGCTTGAATGCCTGCTAATGCAATTCTCTGCCGCAGGATAGAATCTTGTATGCACCAGGCGGCTATCAGCCCCGTTTATTAATAGCACGTCCCTGTCGTCCGTAAAATCGCCATTAAAGCCACAGGGGAGCCGCTGGTTGGTGCATTCAAGCCAAATGGTATCTTTCTCCAATGGAACACACACCATAGCATGGTTGAACTGATTTGATGGAAAGGATGCATCTATATTATGACTTCCGGCACTTGCATTTACGAGCACATAATAGGATTTAATTCCGATAGAAGTTAATAATGCTTTAGTGTAGTTTGACAATGCTTTGCAATCACCGTACGAATATTTATCTACTACGTTTGCGTCAAAAGGTTGCCATCCGCCAATACCAATCTGAATACTGACATACCGGGTTTTTTGCTGCATATATTCATACACTTTTTTCACCTTTTCAAAATCACTTTTGCAATTAAACGTAATTTCTTTCATTTTTGCAACGGTAGCTTCAGGAAGTTTGTCTTTTCCTTCAATTAAAGTAGAAGACCATATCCCTATTTCTTTCCAGCTTTCGCATGATCCTTTTGTCTCTCCTACTTCAAACTTGTTTGGTGATAATTCTACCAATGGATAATCCGGTTTTGTAATTGGTGACATGGGTTCATCAATCCGTGCTTTTAGGTTATTCAATGACCATGTGTACGTGTCTTTTCCATCCTGGTTTGATTTTACAACTCCCTGATTTAAATTGTATTCTTTATACCGGAATGAATAACCTGTTGGCACTTTAACTACAAATAATGAGCTTTCATATGAAGTATTTTCACTTTCATGATCCCATGAAGGCAATTCAAATGTCTGTTTCATGTCTATCTGGTAGGAATATTCAACAGTGAACGGATATGTAGCATATTTTGGGTCTATGGTTTTAATCCTGTTATCTTCGTACATGGAATATCCACTAATGTTACTACGGTCAATCACATCATCAGTGCCAAAGCTCCTTATCTGCTTGCCTTGTTCGTCATATACTTTGCCTTTTAAATTCGATATTTTATTCATTGGTGTGTAAACCTGTCTGAAATAACTATCGTTCTCTCCGTTTTTATTCAATATAGTACGTACTTCAGTAACCGTAATAACTGCCGATTTCTCTGATTTAATCTCTACTTCCTGTTGATACAGGCGCATGACAGTATGTGCATTTTCTTTCAGAATTGCAGGTATTTCACTTGCCGGATATTTCAATTCTTTTGCTGATAAATTGACCAACGCAAACAGCAGGATTATAGATATACTTAATTTTTTCATTTCGGACCTAGTTTTTTTTGATAATCAACATTTCTGATTGTTTCTTCACCAGTTCATCAAAGAATAATTTTAAGTTCTGGTATTCCGGTTGGTAAAATACGGGTTTGTTGATGTTGAGTTTAAATAATACCTGGACTTTATTCCCTAAAACCGAAGAAACCATTTGAAAGTTTGCCGTGTTTTCGGGGAGTGTCATCTTGATGTTTTTTGGCAATTGATCTATGGAATAACCATCAGGTAATTCAAGCGAAAATATATGCGTTTCATCTTTTGCAGTTGTAAAATCTACGGGATATACCCGTTGGTCGGCTTTAAATGGATTTTCAGTATATTTATCGAATAACAACGGATTAATGAACAGTTGATTATTCGCTTTAGTTGCCTTGTTTTTTATACTTACGGAGAAATGTTCGGTTAATGGCTTTTCAAGGCTGTCCATGTTGCTTATTTTATAATTATCAATTGAAAGCCCGATATATTTGCTTTCCATGGATTTTAAATACTCATCTTCGCTGTTAAATGACTTGTAATGAATGCGCTGATTCAATGCGGCGTAATCAATGGTTGACTTGTCCAAATCGCCTTTCATAGTCCCGTCAGGGGTAAGCTTCAGGTTAAGTATAGTAACGGATTTGTCTTTTTTCTGGGGAGTTAATTCGACCCACTCAATGTTCTCTTTCTTTATTACAAGTCCACGCCCATTGATAGTCCGTTCAGGTAAAATTCCAAGTGGTAAATTATCTTCAGTAGCATCCAACAGGTATGTTTTGTCACCGATTGTAACATGTACCGCCACATAATTCAACCTGTCAAGACTCACGGCATACGGAGATAACTGGCCGTTTTGACGTGTGCTCAATACCATTGGGTTCGCGTCAATATCCAGTTTTCGAAGTAGTAGAACCAGGTTTAAATTTATATCAGCTTCATTTCCGATTTTCTTAACAAAAGCATTGCTTAATCCAAGTTTTGATGTATAGATTGACTCTTCGTTGTTCCATTTGATCTTTTTTATTGCTTCATAGGCTTTAATTAAGCGTTCCTCAGGAGTAGTTGCTGAGCTTTTTATCTCTTTTACAAGCCCATTCAGATAAAAACGAAGGGTTGTTAACTGACCCCCAAAATCTTCATCATCCCTTAATGTCTTTGCCACTGCTTCCCAGTCTGTTGCATAGTCTTTGTAAAGATAACCGGGAATATGGATACTTGAAATTTCAATATTAAACCGTGTCAGGTAATTCTCAAAATTGTTTATATAGGGTTCTGATTTAAAAGCCGGAACATCCCTGGCTACCCATCTGTCGTTGGTTGCTTCTGAAAGAGGGAAATACCCCAAAGAATTTTTCCGATATGAAAAGTATGAGCTTTCCTCAAGTATTAACTCACTCCAACGAACAGGAATATCTTTTTGAAAGCTCCAGTAACTTGGTAATCCGCTGTAATAAAATTCAATATCGAGCACTGAGCCAACTTTCACATTCGGCATTGCCACTCTTGCCCTGTAAAGGTTTTTAGTGATTCGTTCAATGAATATTCCTTCTTTATTAAGTTTTGTAATAACAGGTACGCCGTTTTCTAAATTTACTGTTTGACCTTTCACCGTGGTTTTTTCAGATGCAGGAACCCCGAAGTTTCCCTGATCTTTCCCTTCTTCTTTTAAAATTTTAATGCGCATTTGATGAACGAACTGCAATTGGTTTGAATCAAAATACCCATAATTGCATAGTATAACCGCTGAGGCGCTCGAATCCTTTGCGTAAACTTTCATTTCAAGGTCTGACTGGTCTATTTTGCCATATTTCATTGGCGCTTTTTGGGCATAAATTGTGCCCAGTGATAAAAGAAAACAGATTGCAAGAAGTGATTTTCTGATTGTAATATTGATTTTCATATATGGATTATATTTTATGTTATTTATATTATAATGTTGTTTGTTAAATTGTAAATATACCGATAGTATGTTTATAATTAAACAGATACACTTATATTTTTTTATGTTTATTTACTAAGTGTAACAATGATTTGCAAATATAATAATTTATATAGTAAATAAGACAATTATTTTTAATAAATTATTTTAAGTATGAAATTATATAAATAAATTTAGCGAAATGGTCATAATTCAGGCAGTTCCATATCTTACTTATACCTAAAAGTTGCATTTGCTTAATTCAAAACGCTTTGATGAAGTCAAAATGAGTTTCGAATACATAAATCGATTTGTGTTTTTCCTCTGCTTGTCCTGCTTTAAAATAATATTTCGTCATTAACTAAAAACCGATTTTTCTTCGTTACAATATTACTGTTAAGAGAGGCTCCGGTTAGGGTTCGGATAGGGTTCGGATAGGGTTCGGATAGGGTTCGGATAGGGTTCGGATAGGGTTTGGTTAGGTCAGGCTATCTTAACCCTCAACAAACCCTCTGGAAACCCTCACTGATTCCACTTTATACCTATTAAGGGTAAAGGGCAAAATTCGTTGGATTGGAATTTAAACCTGATTTCTGACTTTTAAGCTATTTAGCGATCTTTTTAGTGTAGAGTTAAATAGAATGAGTTGATAGAGATCCAAATCAATATGTTATCGTTTTGATGGCTGAATTGTAATAAAAAAGCCCTGACTCGTTTTATCAAGTCAGGGCCTTATTAGTATAATGCTGAATTTTATTTTAATAATTCATATTCTGCTTTTTTTACTTTCTCAAATGTAAACTGGTGAACGATTTCATTTTTATATGCTGAGATTTCATCGTTGCATAAATTACCAATGCTACCCTGATGGGTATGATTAACTGTCTTGTCAGGTTTAAAATTCCCTGCTTCTATTTCCAGTCCCACTTTTTTATAAGCATCCCGAAATGGTACACCCGACAGCGTTTGGCGATTTACTTCTTCCACACTAAAAAGATAGTCATAACGCGGATCTTTGAGAATTTCGGTATTTATCTCTACTTGTGCCATCATGAGCGTAGTCATTTCCAAACAGTCGGTCAGCTCAGCAAAGACAGGAATGAAAACTTCTTTGATGATCTGGAAGTCACGAAAATAACCTGAAGGCAAATTGTTGGTTATCATCATTATTTGTTGCGGAAGTGACTGTATCTTATTGCATTTTGCACGTGTCAATTCAAAAACATCGGGGTTCTTTTTATGAGGCATAATGCTTGAACCGGTCGTAAATTCATCCGGAAGATGAATAAATCCAAAATTCTGTGAAGTAAACATACAGGCATCGAAAGCCAGTTTTGCAACAGTCGCTGCAACACTTGCAAGTGCATTTGCAACAGTACGTTCCATTTTCCCACGTCCCATCTGTGCATAGACCACATTGTAATTCATGGAATCGAATCCAAGCAAATCAGTTGTTAACTGACGGTTGAGCGGAAATGAAGACCCATACCCGGCAGCAGAACCCAGAGGATTACGGTTTGTGATTTTCCAGGCTGAAAGTAGCAATTGCAGGTCATCAGCCAGACTTTCGGCATATGCCCCAAACCATAGTCCGAAAGAAGAAGGCATTGCTACCTGTAAATGTGTGTATCCGGGTAGCAGGACGTCTTTGTATCGATTGCTTTGACTGATAAGTACATCAAATAAATGGGAAACTGCAGATACTGTTTTCTCAATTTCTGCGCGTGTAAAAAGTTTTAAATCAAGCAGCACCTGGTCATTGCGTGATCGGCCACTGTGTATTTTCTTGCCTACATCGCCCAGTTTGCGGGTTAGCAGCATTTCCACCTGTGAATGAACATCTTCAACACCGTCTTCTATTGTGAATTTGCCTTCAATGATTAATTGATGAATGTTTTTCAATTCTTTCAGCAGACTTTCCAATTCATCCGAATGCAATAAGCCTACTGATTCAAGCATCCGAATGTGAGCCATTGATCCCAGAACGTCGTATTTAGCAAGAAATACATCCATCTCGCGATCTAACCCAATGGTAAAAGCTTCAATTTTTGCATTTACCTGTGTACTTTTCTCCCAAAGTTTTGTCATATTTCTAGGTTCTTAAAGGCTTAAAAAATTGTATTAATCAGATACTCCATGCTCAACATTTGATACTATTTTGAAAGGGCTTTTGCAAGAATGTCCGCAATGAGATTTATGCCTTCTTTTAGTTTCTTGTCGATCATCATTTTAATCATTGCAGGCAAATCAGCTTTCAGAGTCAACTTCATTTGAGTATCGTTTTCTGCTCTTTGTACCAGTTGAATCCAGACGTTGAGGTCAACCGGTGCTTTTTCAGATTGGAGCTTGATGGTTTTAAACGGCTCACGGTCTGTGATTCTAAATCCCATTTTGCCAAAACCTTCTACTACAAAACTACAACTGTCAGGTTGGAATTGCAGGTCCTTTACTTTGTCGTTTAAAGCAGTATTTCCAAGTAATACTTTTAAATTATTCAGGTCACTTAATATACCAAAAACCACTTCTTCGTTCGAAGAAATGGTTTTAATATCGCTTTCGTATGTAGTCATATTATTATTTTACAAGTTGAGCAGTTCCAATTTACAAATGATTTGATAAAGCACTTTATTCCTTAAACAGCTTTTTTCATCATTTGTTCAATATAAGCGTTAGATGTTATTCTCTTCTGTTTTCCATGTTGATGGATTTTGACGCCATTCCTGAAGGGTTTCAATGTCATCAACGGATATGTAGTTTGTGGCAAGTGCTTCCGAGAGGACAGCATCATAGGTACATAACGTTGTAAGTTTTACCTTGGCTTTCTTAAATTTCTGATCAGCTACCGGGAAACCGTATGTAAATATTGCTACCATTCCAAGTACTTCAGACCCGTCATTCCTTATTGCTTCTACTGCCTTCAGGCTGCTTCCACCGGTTGAAATAAGGTCTTCAATAACCACTACTTTTTGCTTGGGACGTAAATCACCTTCAATCATATTTTCCAACCCATGATCCTTGGGAGTGGGACGAATGTAAACAAAGGGCAGGCCAAGGGCGTCGGCAACAAGTGCTGCCTGAGCAATGGCACCGGTTGCAACACCAGCTATAACTTCTACTTCCGGATACATTTCCAGAATCAAACGTGCCAGTTCTATTTTTATATAACTGCGTATTTGAGGATAAGAGAGTGTTTTGCGGTTGTCGCAATATATGGGTGAATTCCAACCTGAGGCCCATACAAATGGGTTGTTTGGTTGCAATTTTACTGCTTTAATTTTAAGTAGTTTCTCTGCTACACTTTTTTCCAATGATTTCATTTTGAGTTGTTTTTAGTATAAACTAACAGCCTAAGTAGTTGTAATTAATTAATTCTTAGAATGTGCAAAAGTACGCAAACAAATTTAGACATGAAATATAATTTATCATATTATAAAACATTTTATTTAATTTATTCCGGATTGAAAGCCTAAAACGATCAGCTTTCTGAATAATTATAAATATTAGACGGAATTCCTTGTAATTCTAGTATGCCGGAGGTAAAAATGCATCCTCTAAATGTTCAATGTGGAATGACTGACCGTGTGGAATAACTGATATGATATCAAAACGTGTTTCACCTTCCCAGTCGAACTGGAAAATATATTCATGGGCGGCGTTTACAAGATTCCGTATTTTTTTGTTGGTAATCGCTTCCTTCGGATGTTCAAAAGTATCCGTAGACCTGGTTTTTACTTCCACAATTACCAACCACCCATCTTTTTCGGCAACAATATCGAGCTCCAGTTTGCCGCAAAACCAGTTGCAATGCCTGATGTGATAACCTTTTGAACTCAGGTAAGCCTGTGCTCTTTCTTCACCTAAATTACCCAATACATTGTGTTCTGCCATAATTTTAGAATTTAATGGAAATTAGAACGAAACATGGGACTGATTGAAAATACAAAAATTAAGATATCTGTGTAAAAAACGGTATTTTCAATAAAACATTTTTCAAAAATACAGTTTTTTGATTTATTTCCGTTAATTCTGACAGGATAATATTATTTTTGTACCGAATAATGACCCCTTATGGCAAAAAAGACACTAAATTTGGTTTCTCAACGTAATTCATTACGTACTCACCGACAAATATTCACCCTGAATGATGAAGAAAATAGAGCTTTAATCCGCTATATTACAAAGTATAAAGTACAGAATAAATCCAAGTTTATCCGGGAGGCACTCATGTTGACCATCATAAAAAAACTCGAAGAAGATCATCCTACTTTGTTCGATTGATAGTATGGACTTTTTAATCCAAGAGGAAAAAAGCAAAGTGCATTAATTACGGACAAATTCTAAATGAAAAAGTATTTGTTGAATAATGAGGTGAATGAAACCTTCAACCTGTATCTTCTAAAATATTTCAGTATTTCAACCGTTATTATTTCAACACTTATTAAATTATGGAATACCTGCTTCCACTTTTTACATTGATACTTGGCTTTCTAGCCGCATGGGTTGTCGTTTCACGCAAACAGTCAATACTTAGGACGACCAATGATATAAATGAAAAAAAGCTGACAGCTACTCTGGCTGAAGTTGAAACCCAAAAATCAGTAGCGCAGGAAACACTCCGTCTTAAAACGGAAGAATTAATGCTTCAGCAGGTTGAACTAACCCGACAATTGGAACTTTCAGGGAGCAGGGGAATGGAAATAGCTACCCTAAAAGCAGTTAATGAAAATTTAGCCGCTAAGCTTGAAAATCAGAAGAATGAAATTGAAGATTTGCAAAAAAGATTGACTGTTGAATTTGAAAATATAGCTACCAAGATTTTGAAAGAGCGCTCGGAAGAATTCTCTGTTTCCAATCATAAGAACCTTAGTGATATTCTCAATCCTTTGAAAGAACGGATACAATTGTTTGAGAAAAAGGTGGACGAAACATACGATAAAGAACTGCGTGATAAAATCAGTTTGCGCGAAGAAGTGCGTAAGCTGACAGAACTAAATACCCGTGTGAGTGAAGAAGCCAACAACCTGACCAAGGCTTTGAAGGGGGATGTAAAGAAACAGGGTAACTGGGGTGAAGTGATACTCGAACGTGTGCTTGAGCGTTCAGGATTAACCAGAGGGCAGGAGTATGAACGTGAAGTTGTTGTTGAAGGAGCTGATTTTACAGTTCAACGACCTGATGTAATCATCCATTTGCCCGACAACAAACACATTGTTATCGATTCTAAAGTATCATTGGTTGCGTATGAACGGTTAATGTCTGCCGATACGGATAAACACAGGGATGCTTATCTAAAAGATCATATCAACTCGTTGAGGAGCCATGTGAAACTGCTTAGTGAGAAAAATTACCAAAATGCACAGAATATCAATACTCCGGATTTCGTATTAATGTTTTTGCCGATAGAAGCTTCTTTTTCTGTAGCTGTACAGGGTGACAGTGAAATATTTGCCTATGCCTGGGAACGTAAAATCGTGGTTGTAAGTCCAACTACATTATTGGCTACCTTACGAACCATTTCATCCATTTGGAAACAGGAGAACCAGACTAAGAATGCACAGGAAATAGCGAGGCTTAGTGGTGCTTTATACGATAAATTCATAGGCTTTGCTGAAGATATGGCAAAAATTAAAGCAAACATAGATCGTACTTCGGGCGCATATGATGATGCAATGAAGAAAATGAAAGAAGGTTCAGGAAATATTATCCGTACTGCCGAAAAGATAAAGGAACTGGGTGCTAAGACCGGAAATAAATCTCTTCCTGCAGGTTTTGAGAATTATTGACACTTCAGGGTCAACTATTCTTTGTAATTTTGCACACGATTGGAATAACTTAAAATATCGAATAATGAAGGTTAAGTTTTTGATTACATTTATTTTTATAGTTGCTGCTCTTAAAGTTCTTGCTATTCAACCAACACAATATTCCGAATTTGACAATATACCAAAATCAACTATGGTCGATCCCGACAGTTTGATGCATGGTTTGTTTTCAGATACTATTTCAATTCCTAAAACTCCTGCAATAACAGGTAAACCTGTCGTAAAAACCAATAATCCAAAAACAAGTATTAAACCGGTTGAAACTAAAATCTCTGATTTAGATGTTCCTGCTATTGATACGACTATTCAGTTTAGTTTGCCAACAAAACTTTCACGGGTGCATGTCGATTCTCTTCTTTTCTTAGCCAACCCGTTTTTTATTGAACTTGTTTATAATGGCCTACCATTCGATTTTAAATGGAACATTCAACCTGATTTCAAAACTCTATACTATGGTGGAAAGGCAACTACCTTGTCTGATTGTTTGTTAAGGCCCGTAGATACTAAAAGTGCTGAACAAAGTGTAGCTGATTTACGTCAGTATGCCCGTGAACAAATTGTTCGTAAAGCAGCGGATTTATATGTTATGAGTTTTGATGAACTACCTGATCCCGACGTGTATAAGAGCCACTTAATTAAAGGAAAATCGATAAGAAATATACGTTTTGTAACCGATGACCAGTCTTTCAGACATAGAAGGTTAATCGTCCGGCGTGAACAGCTCGGTCCCTGGCAGTACGCTGCCAAAGGAGATGCTCAATTCTCTCAGAATTATGTATCTTCAAACTGGTATCAGGGTGGATACAGCAATGTGGCTATTTTAGGAATTATTACCGGCCATTTGAATTATGATGATAAAAAATGTATTCAGTGGGAAAATAACCTGGAATGGCGTATAGGTTTTAACTCAATTGCTGGGGACTCATTACGTAAATTAAGTACAAATGATGATGTATTTAAAATTAACAGTAAATTAGGAGTGAAAGCAGGAGGTAACTGGTTTTATAGTGGGTCGGTTGATTTTTCAACTCAATTTTTTAATAGTTATAACGGGATCAATTCAACAACAATGAAAACATCTTTCTTAACTCCGGTTCGTTTGAACGTTGGAGTTGGGTTGGATTATAAATACAAGAAAATATTCTCCTTAATGATCTCGCCGGTTTCCTATAAGTACATTTATATGAATGATAGCAAACATGTTGATCCCAACCTTTTTGGTATACAAATGGGTGAACGGGTTTTGAGTGAAATCGGGAGCTCTTTTACAGCCACTTTGTGCGCCCCGCTTTCCAGAGAAATTCAGCTTGATTCTAAACTCTCATTTTATACCAACTATCAAAAAGTGGAAATCGATTGGGAAATGGTCTTTAATATGAAAATAAACAGATTCATGTCAACGCGTATCTCTATTAATCCGCGATATGATAATACGATTATTCTTACTTCGGGTGAAAGTGCTAAAATGCAATTCAAGCAATTGTTGAGTGTCGGTTTTTATCATAAATTCTATTAAGCAGACTTCCCGTTTTCAAACAATACGTTCCATGCATTAAATCGCATTACCTCCGATTCACCATATCTTTTAAGGTAAGTCCTTATTTGTTGCACCGGAATTATTTCACCTGACTTGGTCTTCGAGAAAAACTTATCGGCATAACAAATCACTTGTTCTTCATACGATATCGGTAATAAATCACGATGAGGCAGGGGCATATGATCTTTCAGTATCATTTCAAGGCTAATGCCAACACCGGTATGCCGTTCACATACCAATGCATGCTTGTATAATCCTTCCGCCCTTAAAATTTTGGCACCTAAATAACCGTGTTCAATATAATTATGCGATCCATGGCAAAATATCCTGGGTGCATCGCACATAAAAATTCCTATATCATGAAGCATAGCTGCTTCGCTAATGAACTGCTTGTCCAATTGTAATTCAGGATGTTTTACTGCTATATCAAGTGCCTTGTTTCTCACCTGAGTGCTGTGATTCACTAAAATGTTATATAAGTCGCTCCCTTTTACATAATATTTTTCAATTATTACAAGTGGATCAATTTTTAATTCATTATTCATAATGCCCGATTCGTAATTATGGATTATCTAAAATAAGTTCTAACTTTGCAGTAGAAATTTTTAAAATACAAAATTACAACATTTTTTTGCACTATGATGTTTGTTTACAACAAGTAACTTTAATGAGATTTAATATATTGGAATAAAACAAATTATGGTCGAAATGAATGATTGTACCTGGCCCGGTAGTGATGAACTGATGCTTGCTTACCACAACAATGAATGGGGTGTGCCGCTCCATGATGACCGTAAACTTTTTGAGTTTATGGTACTTGATGCCTTCCAGGCAGGGTTAAGCTGGAAGATAGTTTTGTATAAACGGGAAAATTTTAGACGGGCATTTGATAATTACGATGTACTTAAAATTTCTAAGTATGATGAAGCCCGTATCCAATTGCTGATGCAGGATGCTTCCATTGTAAGGAATCAGGCGAAAATACGGGCAACAGTTGCCAATGCAAAAGCATTTCTTCTTATAGTGGCTGAATACGGAACTTTCGATACGTATATCTGGCAATTTACAGGCGGTACCACCATTGACCATCATCCCACAGGAAACGGTGATATTCCTGCAAAGTCTCCTGAGTCGGATGCCATGAGCAAAGACTTGCAGGCAAGGGGATTCAAATTTGTGGGCTCAACCATTTGCTATGCTTTTATGCAAGCCGCCGGAATGATAAACGATCATCTTGAAGGATGCAAGTTTAAATGAAATCCGGTAATGGTATACGAATGAAATAATTCTCAAATGGCATTTGCATTACGCTGTTTTGCAATTATTATACGTTTTTAATTTCCTCATTTACCTGATTCAACAATATTACGATTCAACTGTTAAACAAGTGTACAGTCAATAATTTTACAAGACCATGTTGTCATCTCCTAAATTCGTTGATGTAATCTTACCGTTGCCATTAGGCAATACTTTCACGTATTCCGTTCCTGAGGAATGGGCTGATCAGGCACGCATTGGCATGAGAGTGGTAGTTCAGTTCGGGAAGAAGAAAATGTATACCGGTGTCATTCATTTAGTGCATATCGTACCTCCAACAGTTTATACGGCCAAAGAGATCATATGCCTGCTGGATAACGAACCCATATTGCGCCGCCCGCAAATGAAATTCTGGGAATGGATATCTTCCTATTACCAGGCTTATTTAGGGGATGTATACCAGGCAGCTGTTCCGGCAGGACTTAAGTTGCAAAGTGAATCGCTGGTGTGTATCAATCCCGACTTTGAGGCCGAAACTCATCTCACTGAACGCGAAAGCAAGTTGCTCGATGCATTGTCCGACGGTAAGACCATATTTATTTCTGAATTGAATAAAATTACAGAAATGAAGGATGTCATGCCTATCCTTAAGCAGTTACTCGAGAAAGGGGCAGTGGAAATCAGTGAAGAACTGACTCAGAAGTTCCGTCCTAAAACCGATACCTTTGTACGACTAACTGTGGAAGCTAAGAAAGAAGATCATTTGCGTCGTTTATTCGACGAACTGGGTCGTGCAAAGAAGCAACTGGAAGTATTGATGATGTACATTGATTTGTCAAAATGCCTCTTGCCTGCTAAGCAACGCGAGGTAAGCCGCAAGGAGTTGCTCGAACGTGCAGGGGCTTCGGCAGCCGTATTGAGCGGATTGGTGGAACGAGGTGCCCTGGAAACGTATGTAAAAGAAATCGGACGGCTGGATATGAACGATGTTTCTACTTCCGAACAATATACGCTGAACGACAATCAACAACGGGCCTATAACGAAATCGAGAAACAGTTTATTGATAAAAAAGTGGTATTGCTGCATGGTGTTACTTCCAGCGGCAAAACAGAAATGTATATACAAATGATCAGTAAAGTGCTGGCTGAAGGCAAACAGGTGCTTTACCTGGTTCCTGAAATTGCACTTACAACACAACTTACCTCGCGATTGAAACGTGTATTTGGTAAACGGTTGGGCGTATATCACTCCAAATTCTCCGATGCTGAGCGTGTGGAGATATGGAACAATGTACTGAACGATAAAACCTACGATGTCATTATAGGTGTCCGCTCCTCTGTATTCCTGCCTTTCAGGCAACTGGGTCTGGTCATTGTTGATGAAGAACATGAA
>Ga0302288_1001299_pt1 | contig 16493 bp, 14 predicted proteins | sample III_Fen_N1_1_FD_194549 | JGI IMG/M metagenome (GOLD analysis project Ga0302288, IMG submission 194549) | Peat permafrost microbial communities from Stordalen Mire near Abisko, Sweden - III_Fen_N1_1 | ecosystem: Environmental > Terrestrial > Soil > Wetlands > Permafrost | place: Sweden: Abisko...
ATAGGGAGGTAAGAATCAAATATATACATCTTGCTCTTTTCACTCCTGAATTTTAGCCTTGAATTTTTTATATCTATGTATAGGCGAATTATCAAGTTTCACAATCGTTTTTTTATAGTTTGCGCAACAAAATCGTCCATAAAGCAAATTAATTTGTTAGAATTGAATGTGGATTCAATTACATCGTATTTGAATCGATTTCAGAAGATGAAATCCGATGCTCCGACAACCAATTTCCAACTTCTAAATGAGCTTCCGGATCAGAAAGCCATTTTTTAAATGCTAAAAGTTCCTGACTGGTACAATCTTTTTCAACAAGAAACCGGTTTGCAATATTAATAATCCTTTCTGTCATTTTAACAATAAAAGAATAGTTTGTTTTTACGGTTCATTAACCCAACAACATTTAGAAATCTCCCCTTGGCGACAGGTAGCAGTATCGGATTCTCTTTGGTTTGCCGGGCATAAGGTACATTTGGAGTTAACTCAAAATGGCTTTCATCATCAAAGTAAAGATCATTAAAGAATCCACCATCTTAAAGGGTAGATTCTTTAATCCTTTCAAAAGCATTCGACCTCTGGAAAAATAAAATAACAGGCCAACGATCAGCAATCGTTCAAAAATGAAAAATTGTTTCATCAAATGATACGTTAGACTCTGTTTTCTGAAATTACTTATCTGTTTATACGTTTCAGACGATCATCAACCACATTTGTTAGATGTTTCCTGAACAATCACAAGAATCAAGATACATTTCAGAAATTTTACAAATGAAAATAAGATTGACGAATTGATCAGAAAAATAAATTGGAAGAAAAGTTCAAATTAAATTCCGGATGTCGGTTAAATGTTTTTTTAGTCTTCAGATTCCCAGCCAATAAGTCAGTTTAAATGACAGCTCATTTTCTTTTTTCGTATCGTATTGTGATTTTTTAGACTTAAACACGATATAGAAATCGCTCATTGGTGCAAAACGCCATTTGAAAATGCTGTTAAAACTGAGATCATCCAACTGGGTGTTATACTGAATCAGATTTGTCCATAAAAGGTTTTTATTCAAACTGATCTCAGGTTTTAATCCAACCAGACGATAGTTTGCTTGTCCCAGCTTGTTTTTCAAGTCAATCCCGGTAAAGTTATAGGTAAGGGAAATTGATCCGAATGGCTGAAACGTGTAGGTCGGTTCTCCAATTATGGTGACTTTATCTCCCTTGTAGAAATCGCCATAGTCGACAGACGCTTTATATTTAAACTTTTTACGCTGATCTGATTCATACAGGAAATAGAGTTTTTTGTTTTTATATGTACCTGTCGGCACCGGATTTTTGTTTTGAAACACATCATGAGGTACCAATAAATCAAACCGATCGTAATTTATCGCAGCAACAATGTGAGTCCGGTTAGTAAAAACGCTCCAATATCCCAGATCAAAACTGAATTCGTTTAACTTATAATTCTCATCAAAGTATGTGTGGAAATTCGTATATTCTCCCATCACTGTTATCCAATTGTTGTTCAGGAACTGATACAGCTCGTATTTGTTGATGATGTGCGTGTAGCCTCTCCTGAATGTGCTGTCAGACAATGGATTTTTATAGTACAACCGCGGCACAAACCCAATATCGGTCACGTAATTTCGGTCAACATGTTCCAACCAGTTTTGAGTTTTAAATTTTTTATTAAAGAAGGTGAATCCACCGCCATAAAACAGGTTGTCTGAAAAATGCTCGTTGGTAAAGCTTGAATGCAACTTGGCATTAGCTGACCATTTGCCATCTTCAGTTGAAAAATCAAATTCCAAGCCGGCGGTGCGGTTATAATCATTTTTCCGGAATCCAAATCCATCAGTTGAATTCCGATTGGTAATCAAGCCTTTGATGGATGATCGCTTGAAAACCCCTTTTTGAAAAGAACCGATAAAATAGTTTTGGGGGTTCTGTGTTTTGGTACCATCCATTTGTATGTTCAATAATCCAATCCTGGTATTTCCTCCTATCTCTCCTGAAAGTCTTCCACCATAAATGATCGGTATATTTTCGCCATTATTCAATCCAAGGCGCCGTGTGTAAACCGGTTTGATTCTATTTTCGGAAGAAGAAGTTGTCATGTCATCATACGTTCCAAAGTTGGTAAAGAGATCATTATTTTCCAGGAAAAAAGTCCGCTGCTCCGGATTATAATATTCATACCGGTAAAAGTCAAGGTATTGCTCATCAACTTCAATGTTTGAGAAATCGGGGTTAACCGACAAGTCAAGGTTTAATGAAGAACTCACCGATACTTTTGCGTCCAAACTGGCTTTAAAACTATTCTGATAATCCTTGCCATTTCCTTCACTTGAGGCAATAGCGGCTGTAACAGAAGGCATCAGGATTATTTTACCTGACTTATTTTTCGACAAACCCTCTTTGAAAACCAGATTGCCGGTAAACCCAAGATCAAGGTCATTTTTGTTGGCAGGAAAATGCGTCCAGGAATATGTTTCGTTGCGAGCCACATCATTTCTCAGGAAGTTAATTCCCCAGGTATCGTTCCCTTCGTCGTACTTTACAGCATTTAACGGAAGAGCAATTTCGTAAATGATGGTATCGTTTCTATTGCTAACTGAAGCATCCCATTTGTTGTTCCAGTATATATTGCCAGAAGGGTACATTCCGTTTTGATACACGGTCCCGTCAACCAGCGAACCGTATCCATTAACCCTGAAAAAATAGCCATTTTTGGTTGAATTGGTAGGGTCGATCACGATTGTAATTCCATCACTGTTGCCAGCATTGTTTTCATCATCCCTTTTCAGGCTTTGTACAACAGGAGATTTCAATGTTCCAATACTGATAAATCCAACGTAAAGGTTTTTCTCGTCATACATCATTTTAACAGTTGTTTTTGCATAAGCTTTTCCGGCATCAACCGGATAATGAAGCCAGGAGATGCTATCAACACCAGCTGATTTCCATGCTTCTTCGTTTAAAAAACCATCAACCTGAATTGCAGATGAAATTTTCGAAATCTCCAGCCGATAATCGTTTTTGTTGAAATTGATGTTTTGGCTGTAAAGACCGTGCGAATGAAAAAGTAAGATCAGGATAGACAGAATCCGTAACTTCCATAAAAGCCTTTTTGGATACGTGATTCCAGTTTTTTGTACTGCGGGGTCATTCCTTTTTTCCAACCGAGATACAGCTGAAAAAGGAAAATCTTTAGAAGTCAGAAATCTATTCTTATTCTGATCATCTATACTTTGAAAATAACTTGTCTGGTTCATAATTTGATTCTCTATCATTAAAGTTTTAAACTCACTTCAAAGACGAAAAATCAAAAAAAGGATGCAAAAACCTGTGTAATATTCTATAAATCAATGTTTACAGCAGCAACAACAAGAAGTAGTACGGACGCCGATTACATTTCCATATTTGTCGAATTCATAGTGACAGCAATTCATTAATGTATCTTTTACCATTTGCCTGGCACGCTGAACACGAGATTTTGCACCCGAAGGAGTAATCTTTAGTTTTTTGGCCAGTTCAATTTGCGACATCCCTTTATATTCGACCAGTAAAAGCGCCTGGGCATATTTTTGCGGCAAGGATTCTATCAGTGGGCGTAATCCTGAAGTAATTTCATCTGAAAGATTCCGTTCATTTTTATAATCGACAACTTCCTGAAAGTCAGAGTTTTCAAAATCGAACTTTTCAATCTCTTGAAACTTAAGTCTTCGCTCGCGAAAATAATCGAATATCGTATTTCTGGCAATCTGGAAAACCCAACTGTGAATTTTGGTTTCATCTCTCAAAGAGCCGAGTTTCTCATGAATTTTAATAAAAACTTCCTGTAGAATGTCATCAGCAACCGATTGATCATTTACATACCTTAATATAAAAGCTTTGATTTTACAACAACAAGCATTCCAGATAGTTTCTGTGGTATGGTTCATTCGAACGGAGCTTGAATCAAGCATGGTCTTTTAATTTTTCGGTCCCAACAAAGGCACATGTTTTTTTATATTCTATTTCGATCATTTCTTTTGCTGGTTCGATCAAAGTGTTCCAGTGGCTGTTTACCCGTTGCACGTACCAATTGTAACCCTCTTCAAATGAAAACTTCCTTACTCCGAAGATATAATAAGTCCAATAAATGGGTTGTGTAATTTGCGACATGGCATCGGCATTCGAGATACAAACGGCTTCAGGAATATCGGTTTCAAGTGCAATTGGCTGAGAATGGGTGCGGATGCAATGCAGAACCTTTTTCTTTTGTTCCGGCGTGAGCAGGAAATTTTCAAGTAGTTTTTCTGCCATTTCAGCACCTTTTTCGGCATGTTGGGGCAGCAGCGAAAAATCGGAGATTGCCGCAACATCATGCATCAAAGCAGCAATCTGGACTACTGCTTTATCTGCATTTAGCCTTTCAGCAAGTTGCAAACTATACTTCTCAACTTGTTTGATATGAAGATCATAAAACGAAGGGCCAAACAGATTGGAAGGTTGTTGGCAGAGGTTGTGAACGTAAGGTTCAATATCTTGTATCTGTTTCATGAAATTTTTCCTCCTATATTTTTAAAATTTAGAATGTTTATGCACCAAGAAAGAGCCTGAAAATGCCAACCATATCATAAAGGCCATGTATGAGAATCAAATACCATACATTCTGGCCAAAATAGAAATACAGAAAGCTCATAACTACTGAAAACCAGAAAGTGCCAATAATTCCGCCAATCCCCTGGTAATTGTGGGCAAATGCAAATACCACACTTACCACCAGAATAGAAATGCTTTTTTGAAAAACCGGATTTGCGAAGAGTGAATTTATGCGGTTAAACAGATAACCCCTGAAAAAAAACTCTTCGAATAGTCCACCGACAAACCAACCAAGAGCCAACATGCCGATCAATCCGGCAATATTTCCTTTAATTCCGTCATAAGATGATAAGTCAGGTTCAGCCCCAAGCAGCTTTGTTATCATTGGTTCAACGAGGAAATTGTCGACAAAACCAAAAATTATCCCGATGGCAACTGCGATGAAAAGCTGTTTTTGCTGTACAGCCTTAAACCCATACTGCGACCAATTTTCTTTCCTGAAATATTTCGACAGCAGCATGATAACCAGTGCAAATATCACGTACAACACATTGAGTTTCAGAAATGGCAATGGAAGCAGTAGTAATACAATTAACTCTGTTGATGTGAGGATGATTTCTCGTCCTGATTTTTTATTTTGGATATTGTCGGTCATATTTCTTGATTTTAGATTTAGCTTAATTATTTCACCTCTAGTTTTTACCGAGACCTTACTTCCGGATAAGTTTGTCAAATTCTCTTTGCAATAATTCCTGTAAAATCTCCTTCCCATGTCCGGGTAAAAAACAAATATAATTTGTTTTCAAAAGACGTCCCCAACTTTTCACTAATTCACGAACATTATCAGCAAAAGGTGAAAATACCGACTTCCGGAAAATACCAAATATGGTATCGCTAACTAGGGCAATCTCATTATCAACAATTATACTAACTGAACCTTTTGAATGTCCGGTGGTGGAAATTAACTGAATCGGAAAGCCTTCAAAAATGGTTTCTCCTGAAATCCTCATATCTGGAATAAAGGTTTGATAACCAAATCTACTTTTTCCAATCCTGTTTCCCATTTTTGCGATAAACCGGGAAATTGCAAAAGTGCCATTGGGTAAAGGAGTATATCCTTGTTGCAAAAAATCAATCTCCCTTTCTCTCGCAATTATTTTGTTTTGGTATTGCTCTTTTATAACGTTGGCATTCTGGCAGTGGTCAAAGTGGGTATGGGTCAAAATTAAAAAGTCAATATTTTTCTTCGGAAGTTTCAATACCTCAATATTCTTTTGTAACCGAACAAAAGCTGCTGTTTTTCCGGAGTTGCACCCGGTAACTGACTGGCTGACAAATAACTTTGTTTTGCAGTAAATTCATGATTTCAATTATTACTAGTGTTTGTAAAAATGGAGGAATCAATCGACTTCCAATTTTGATGATCAAAATGGTTGTACTTCTCCAGTATTTTCCTCAACTCTTCACCGCAAATAGGCTTCAGTAAATAATCCAGATGGTTTTGCCTAAAAATGGCGGTCGATTTTTCGTCGGTAGCTGTGGTAAAAACCACCGGACAATTTATCGAAACACTATTAAATATGGTAAAACTCGAATTATCTTCCAGATGAATATCCATAAAAATAAGATCGACAGGAAGTCCTTCTTGCAACCATTTGATTGACTCAACAACGGATTCTAATTTTTTGACAATCTGAATGTTGGGATCAATTTCACTAATCATTCGCTCTAGCCTGCGTGCGGCTAAATCTTCATCCTCAATAATAACTACGTTCATTTTACTTGTTTTCTTTTGCTTTTAATAGGTCTAAAACGTGTTGTCATAATTCTGATTCGCCCCAAAGGCCGTGTCTTGGAATTACTACTCGTGTATTGTTATGTTTTTTTATCACTAATGGTAGATGTCCAGATTTTTACATTGGCACCCGAAAGATTTCCAGGAGTTTTCAATTTCATTTCCTTCAACATACAGACTGTAAAAAACACTTTCTCGGAAGGCAGCCAGACCACGATATTGTCTTTTGTGTGGACTCCGTCGGGATGCCAGCATTCGATGGATCTTCCCGACAGTTTAAGATTCAGCGAGCCGGAAAAGGCGAGTCTCATTTTTTTGCTTCACTATAGTGCAATGGATTTTTTTGGTTCTCAAACCGGCCATTTGCCGATAATGCTGTGTCACAATCCGCACCTTGTCAGTATTGTCAAAATAATGGAGACCATGCATTCCTGATGTACTAAATAAAGCAAAGAATGCTTTATTTACGCATTTGAACCGACTATCCGGCACAATACAGATAGCATCATGGGAGTCTTTAATCATACTTTTGAAGAACTCGTAGTTTTCTTTCAAAAATTTTTGTTTATCAAAATAATTTTGTTCCATCTGATGATTTTAAATCAGGTTGTGAAGGTATTCTTAAATATATAATGCGAAAATTTAATTGGGTTGAATGAGGTGTTTTTATAGATGAATAGCAAAACTTAATGGTTGTATAGAAAATGTCATTTTTATTTACAAGATGGATCTTTGTAAATTCTTGATTCCCTTGCCAACGATGCTTCGAAATGTCTATCCCAAATCTCAAGATAATCCTGAGTATGGCAACATTGTTAATCAGCTTACTTCCAATCAATCGGGAAATGGATGAGATAAAGGTGCATTCAAATGATATTTACCATCCTTCATTCTTCAATTGTACGCGTTCGTTGATTTATTTTTATAGATGACATTTGCTCATGATAAGTTTGTAGCGTGAATAAAGCTGAAAGAAGTTCGATCGATAAGACTTTTGAGTGTCTAAACCACTGATAAATTTGGGTTATATTTTTCAAAATGTTTGTTGTTCATCATGTTGGCAATGGCAATTTTAGTCATTAAATGAGTCCATTATTTGTTTTTAGCTTCGCTTGTATAGGCTGAGATATTGCTTCAAATGCTGATGATGTAACGGATGATGATTTAGTTTTAACAGGATATGGTAATCGAAAAATCATTAAAATTTGATTCTCAAAAAGAGGAGAGGTTGTATCACAAGTCAATTTGTTCTTTTGAGAATTGAATATTTAAATTCAATCTCGAATAGGTATAAATTTAAAGGGGCTGTCTCGACTTTTTTAGATAGTATCTGATGATGATAGTCAATTTTTTTTATCAAATAATAAAAGTTCAATGTATAAAAAAAACAAATTAGTACGGGTTACAACTATTATGTCACTTCTGATATTAGTATCGTTTTTGGCCATTGGACAAGATATTCGAAGCTGTAGTACTGAAACTGCAGTTTTTTCGAATCAATTTGTGGCTATAGGTAATTCTGGCTCTGAGTTTGGGGATTATCGGATCGATGGTTCACAACCCATCACCATAAATGGCAAAGAATTGAATACTTTTTCGATTTCGTATGAGAAAACCGATTTGAAATATTTGGTAGCGATAGAGGAGGATATTTTTTGTACTAAATATTATGTTGTCGCCGGGAGTATCTCTGCGGAGTACGTGAGTCATAAGGATTTTCTTGGACTCTCCAGTCTGGGCAATGGTGTTAAAAAAGGCATAGCTCCGGAAATCGGTAGTAAGATAAATCGATTGGAATATTTTCATCAGAAGATCATTTCAAGAGAATATCATTGTGATATGGATTGCTTAAAGCTTATTGTTTGTTATTATCCTATGTTGATTAAAGATATAGAGAATCATCCGGTCATTCTGAATAGTTGATTTTCTTAGACCTACGGGTCATGTATTTATATTTAAATTAAACAGCAGAAAGGCATGCCCCCCCGCATGCCTTTCATTTTTTTAACGCCAATAAGCAGAGCTGCAAAACATCAATGCTTTGTTGTTCATATTGTATTTTTGGCAATCTTTTGCATAAATGAAAATGCTCAGTGTTTGATTTTGTTCTTTCATCTTCAAAATTTACTCATTCGTTTCCTTTTTTTTGCGGTTTAGGTTGTGATACTCTAAATTTCACTTTTTAGACTGTGAAAATTGAAGTATTAATGATGATGCTTTTTTGAGGGGGGTAGTTGATGTGTTTGTGGATTTTTTTTGCAATGTGTTTGAAAAGTGGGGGTGGGTAGAATATTTGTTGGAAGTTTCATGGTGTTGATGATAAGGCGCCTTTTTGACCTCGCATATTAATTCGAACCAGAGTTTCGGGGGAACAGTTTTCTAAATAACAAGAATCTAACTTTTGAAATTGAGATAATAATTTATTTTTTTTAACAATTTAATTCGTTTTTATGAAAAAAATCGCGTTACTATTTGCATTCCTGGCTTTTGGGCTGAATGCAGTTTTGGCACAGCCCCGGGAAATCAAGGGGAGTGTGACCTCGGCAGATGACGGGAGTACTATGCCGGGAGTTTCGATCTCGGTCAAAGGCACTACGCTCGGTACAATTACCGATATGGATGGCCAGTATACACTGAAAGTGCCAACCGAAGCGAAAACATTGGTGTTTTCTTTTGTTGGGATGACCTCGCAGGAAGTTACTATTGGTGGGCAATCGGTCATAAATGTTAAAATGGCATCTGACAATGTTGCCGTTGATGAGGTGGTTGTGACTGCCTTAGGTATTTCCAAGCAGAAAAAGTCGCTTGGATATGCGGTTCAGGACGTAAGCGGAGACAAAATCAACAATGCAAAAACTGGTAATGTCCTTACTTCTTTGAGTGGTAGAGTGGCAGGTGTAAACATCACGAGTTCGGCGGGTGCTGCCGGTGCATCAACTTTTGTTAACATTCGTGGTCAAAACTCTATCAGTGGAAATAATCAACCGCTTTTTGTTGTTGATGGAGTTCCAATTGACAATTCTATGAGCTCTTCAGGGAATCCTGACGATGGAAGAAACAACCTTACCAATGGCGTTGCTTATTCGAACCGTGCAATTGACTTGAACCCAGACGATATCGAAACAATTTCTGTTTTAAAAGGTGGAGCCGCAACTGCGCTTTATGGATTAAGGGCAGGGAATGGTGTTGTTATGATTACAACAAAAAAAGGTGGTAGTGCTGATGGAAAAATGGCTATCAGTTTCTCTTCGTCAGTGGCTCTCGATGTTGTCAATAAGCTTCCTGAAAGGCAAATGATGTATGCACAAGGATTAAATGGTGTATATAGTACAACAACACCAAATTCATTTGGACCTAAGCTTTCTGACATGCGGTACGATGGAGCAACTGACTATCCGCGCGATAAAAATGGAAAGTTAGTTCTTGCGACGGCAGCATCTGCAAAAGCGGATTTGCTGGCCAACGCTTATGATAATGCCGCCAATTTTTTTCAAACTGGGCTAACCAGTAATAACAATTTATCTTTATCGGGTGGAAATAAAGAATCAAATTTTTTCATCTCAGTAGGGAATTCGTCAACTAAGGGTATTGTTCCAAGAAACGAATTTGCTAAAACTTCCATAAAAATGACCGGAGAAACCAAATTAGGTTCGAAGGTTAAAGTTTCAGCCAGTGCGAATTATATCCGTTCAGGTGGCGATAGAATACAACAAGGTTCCAATACTTCAGGTGTAATGCTGGGCCTTTTACGTAATACCCCTTCTTTTGATATTAACAATGGACACGGAAAAGACGGATATAAGTTTGAAGATTCGTACATGTTAGCTGATGGGACACCACGCCGATATGCTAGCTACGACAATCCAAACTGGACAGTAAATAAAAATTTATTAACAGACAGAGTTGATCGGTTAATAAGCTTTGCATCTTTGGTTTACAATCCACTAAGTAACCTCACTGTAACATACCGCCTCGGTGATGACTTGTATTTTGATAGGAGAAAAGGTCATACAGCTTTATTGTCGGCCGCTAATCCTGAAGGACAACAAGAAGAAGACCATCATTATAATAATAATATTAATTCTGATTTAACGATCAACTATACGAAAGAATTGTTTTCTGATTTTACTACTAATATTACAGTTGGTCAGAACATGTTCCAAAGCTACACTCAGCAACTATATGTGCAAGGGAACGGTTTTGTTGTTCCGGATTTCTATCACATGTCGAATACCTCATCACAATTAGTTCGTGAGTCTGTTGCTGAATATCGTACAGCTGCTTTATATGCTGATGTGCAATTCTCTTATAAAAACATGTTATATGCCGGTTTTACCGGAAGAAACGAATGGTCAACAACCTTACCAGAAGCAAACAGCAGCTTCTTTTTCCCATCAGCAAGTCTTGGCTTTATTTTCAGCGAATTACCAGCTTTAAAAGGTAATCGTATTTTGTCATTTGGAAAAATCAGGGCATCGTATGCTCAGATTGCTAACCATGCGACACCATATAATACTCAAAACACCTTCACCTCCGCAAGTATTTCTGATGGTTGGGGTAATGGAGATTCTTTTCCATTCAATGGGATTGCTGGCTTTGCTCCTTCAACCGGATTAGCAAACCCAACGATTAAACCGGAAAGCCTTCTTTCAAGGGAATTTGGTCTAGAGTTGAAATTTTTAAATAATCGTGTCAATTTTGACTTTACTTACTACAACAATCAAAACCGTGACTTATTGATTAGTGTTCCCGTTACCGGAAGTACAGGTTTTAATGATCAGTACATGAATGCAGCCACGATGGAAAATAAAGGAGTTGAAATAATGGCTAATTTCATTCCTGTTAAAACTAAAGATTTCAATTGGGGCCTTACGGTCAACTTCACTCAGAATAAAAATAAAGTTCTTTCTCTTGCACCAGGCGTTACCGATATTGATTTAGGGGGATTTACTGGAAGTACAATTAACGTAGTAGTTGGTGAAGCCTACGGCAGTATGTTTAGTACTGGGTTCTACAAAAACGACCAAGGCCGTGTAATTATTAACGATATTGCCGGAACCGCCGGATATGGTTATCCAATTAAAGACGAAACCATGAAATCGTTAGGCCAGATTTCTCCAAACTGGGTAATGGGTATCAATAACGACATCAACTATAAGGATCTTAGTTTATCCTTTTTATTAGAAATTAAAGATGGTGGCATTATGTGGAATGGAACAAAATCGAGAATGATTGGTTTCGGTACTGCAAAAGTTACTGAGAACAGAGGCGAAAAAGTTACATTCGATGGTGTTAAAGGTCATATTACTGATGGAAAAGTCGTAACCACAGGAGCCAAAAATGATATTGAAACAACCTACTCACAGTATTACTATCAAAATATTGGAGGAGGTGCAAGCCCGGCTCAAGAACAGAATGTTGAAAAAACAGATTGGGTAAGGCTTCGCGAAGTTACTTTATCATATGAATTAGGTAAATTGGTCAAAAATACCTTTATTAAACAGTTGAAAATTTATGCAACAGGAAGAAATCTCTGGTTGTCAACTCCATATACAGGCATTGATCCGGAAACAAGCCTTTTTGGCGCATCAAATACACAAGGACTTGATTATTTTAATATGCCTAATACCAAGTCTTATGTATTTGGTGTAAAACTTGATTTTTAACTTTTCAAATTACAGAACATGAAAAAAATACTAATTTCAATACTATTTATTGGGGTGCTGTTCAGCTCTTGCGAGAAATGGATTGACCCATCGATGAACGTGGATCCTAATAATCCGACAGATGTGGCTATGGCTCAACTTGTGGCTCCAATAGAAGCCAATTTAGCTTATATTGTTGGTGGCGAATTAGCCAGATGGAATTGTGTCTGGATGCAGCAGATTGCCGGAATACAAGGTCAATCTGCAGATAATGATATTTACGTTTTTGGTGAATCCGATGCTAATAATGCCTGGAGCTGGAATCTTTATGCTCCTGGAATGATCAATACTAAAATTCTTATGGAGAAGGCTGTAGCTGAAAATTCGCCACATTATGCCGGTATTGCTAAAATTTTAATGGCATATCATTTGGGCGTAACTACTGATCAGTGGGGAGATATACCATATTCTGATGCATTAAAAGGTGCTAGCAATGAATTTAAGCCGAAATACGACACTCAGGAAAAGATTTATACAACCATCTTTACTCTTCTTGGTGAAGCGATTACTGATCTTGATGCAGCCAGAAGCACATATAGTCCTGATGCTGAAGATCTGATTTTTGGGGGTGATATGGCTAAGTGGAAAAAAACTGCATATGCGTTAAAAGCCAGATATAGCCTACATCTGGCTAAGAAAAAAGGAGCAGCAGCCTATGCCGATGCCCTTACTGCTTTGACCAATGCTTACAAAAGCAACGATGACGATTTTAGATTCGTTTTTGGTTCTGCAGCCAATAATTCCAATCCAATATATCAGTCAGAACAACAACGTGCTAGTTACTATTCGGCAAGCGCTACCTATATGAATATGTTAGCAGGTAAGAATGATCCACGTCAAGCTGTTTATTTTGATGGAACTGTTGGGTCTAAACCAGGTGAGCCAAATTCGAATGCTGCTGTTATCGGGGCTGCCTATGCTTCAAGTATTTCACCTGTATATTTAATGTCTTATGTTGAAGTGAAATTTATTGAAGCCGAAGCCAGTTTTAAAACTAATGATAAATTGCGGGCAGCAAATGCTTACAACGATGGGTTGAAGGCATCACTACAACGCGAAGGTGTTTATGGAGATGGAAGTTGGTTCAATAGCCAAAAGGAAACTGATGTCACAATCACATTGGAGAAGATCATGAACCAAAAGTATTTGAGCTCATTCTTGAGTATTGAAACTTGGACAGATTGGCGTCGAACAGGATTTCCTTCATTAGTAATGGCCAAGGGTGCTGTTACAAGTGAAATTCCTCGCAGATTGCTTTATCCTGCTGAAGAACGATTATATAATGGAGAAAACATGCCTACGGGTCTTACATTAACAAGCCGAATTTGGTGGGATGCAGCAAATTAGGCATTAAATACATTTAACACTACAAAGCCGTTTCAACTTCGTTTGAGACGGCTTTGCTATTTTATTTCTTGATTTTTTGTTGTGTTATTGATTATGACAAAGGGAAAACGGCGAAAAACAAGGTTGAAACACCGGTAGTCTAATTTCCTTTTCATGCCTGAAAAAGCTTGAAACATATAGAGCGTCATGCTAAACTCAGTTCAGCATCGCCCGAATAAGCAGCAGATTCTGAAACAAGTTCGGATTTTCATTCCAACACTTACGAGATATCTTCCGACACTTACTAGATATCTTCCAACGCTTGCAAGATGTCTTCCAACGCCTGTAAGATGTGTTCCAACACCTGTAAGATGTCTTCCAACGCCTGTAAGATGTGTTCCAACACCTGTAAGATGTGTTCCAACGCCTGTAAGATGTGTTCCAACGCCTGCAAGATGTGTTCCAACGCCTGCAAGATGTGTTCCAACGCCTGCAAGATGTGTTCCAACGCTTGTAAGATGTGTTCCAACGCTTGTAAGATGTGTTCCAACACCTGTAAGATGTGTTCCAACGCTTGCAAGATGTTTTCCAATGCCTGTAAGATGCTTTCCAATGCCGGCAAGATGTTTTCCAACGCTTACAAGATCTTCCAGCGTTCAAGTCTATTAATTGTATGGTAAAATCGACTAATCGTCCTATTAAATATACAAGTTGTCAGGTGAAATCAATTAATCGAGTGAGAATAGTAGAGAATAGTAGTTGCCCAAAGACCCTGTCTAATAGTATATCAAAGATTGCTTTGTCATCTTATTCAGGCTTAGGATGCAAATAAAAAGCAATAGAAACCCTGGACATAAAAAGGATTAACTCTTTGTAGAATCGGACTCACGTGAGTTTATTAAATGCAACAGCTAATCTGCTAAGGGTGTATTCACGTAATCTGATACACCAGTTGCTCATTTTTGATTTGGGATTGCAAACAATATGGCCGATTTTCTAATTAACGAAGGATAATTTTGGAAAGAAATACGAGGCGGGTATTCTGTTGATTCGAATTTAATCGTTAAATATTCGCTTTCGCCATTCATAATTACGTGTTCGTCGCTATATATTTTTTCTTTCTGTACTTGTGCGTTAGTTTTGAATTAATTCAATTGTTGATAAAAAATCGAGAATGTTAATAAAAAATCAAACTGGTTTTGATAAATGAATGATTGAGATTTTGCAGTAGAAATTTGTTTTTATATCGCTTAGTTGAGATATGTATAATAATTAAATCAGATGAATGGTTTATTAAAAGCTCTCATGATAGGAATAATTGCTGGACTATTAGACGTTGTTCCGATGATTATTCAGAAGCTGGACAAAACAAGTTGTTGGTCTGCTTTTATACATTATTTTATTCTTGGATTAATTATTCCTTTTATTAACTGGGATATTCAACCATGGTTAAGAGGAAGTATTGTTGCGTTACTAACTGCGATTCCGGTTATGATTATTGTTTATCCGAAAGATCCGAAAGCCCTAATTCCGATGGTTCTTTTTGCATGGGTGCTTGGAGCAGGAATTGGATTGGCAGGAGCGAAATTTATCAAATAGAAGTGGATTCTGAAAAGTAAGACTGATATGCTGTATTACATCGGGAGTGCATGATAATATGGTGTATATCGATATAATAGATGATAAGATACTAAGGCTAATTATTAATTGTATGAAGGGTAAAGTTTTATTCCTTTTTCTGTTTTTTCTGGGCAACGGCTTATTTGCAGTCGCACAGTTACCCGATGGTGAGGATAAATCGGTGGTTATCGGGACTTCATTTTTTGTTTCAGGAGGAACAGATGTGACTTTACCTGGAGGTTTAAAGGTGAATTCTTTAGATGCCTTCCATAACGCAGGAAAGGTTTGTTTCACGAACCAGAGCAATGGTTTTGTGACATTGCCTTCCGGGGATTTTGGGGCTGGAGAATTTATTTTTAAGGGGTCTGCTAATATGGAATTAAATATGAGTGGAGATGAAAGTGAAAGTAAAATTCAATTGGCCAATCTGAGAATGAACATGCCCACGGGATTGCTTTCTCTAAAAGGTAATTTGTTTATATCAGGAGTACTCAATTTAGAAAAAGGAATAATTAATGTTGATCAGACTGGTTCGCTGTTGATTGGGAACACTTCTACTGATGCGGTTTTATATAATGACTCTCCATCGAACCAGTCATACGTAAATGGTTATTTATCAAGAAAAATCACTGCTGGGAAAAAATATTTTTATCCTGTTGGAAGCACTGGCTTCTTCCACCCATTTATAATTGATAAGTCATCGAAAGATGATATAATCAGTGTTTCTTTTGATGAAAGTGTGCCTGACGAGATTGGTAACAATGATCCGGACCAGACAACTGCCTTGGGGGTGATAAAATCATACGGATGGAGGGTTGAATCGAATTTGAACCAGTTCAACAAGTTTTCTTCCGGATTGTCATTGTATAATACGTCGCTTGAAGGAAATGCTAACCTGCTTGATATTTATCATTTTTCAGAAGCGGATTCGAAGGGGATGATTGTGCCGAGTACATTAAATGCATCAATTTTAAAGGAAAGCGAACTCCATTCTTCGGGACTTTTGGCTTTTAGTCAATCTGTTAGTACAGATAAATTTCTCAATTTCATATATGTTAAAGGGGATAATAAAACCAATTTTGAGGTTCCTTATTTGAGTGATTATACCAATGTCAGCCTTAAAATATACAATCATTTAGGAAGTCTTGTTTTTAGAAATGAGAACTATTCGAATGATCTTGATCTAAGAAGCTTCTCGGATGGCACGTATTTTTATGAACTGATGCTTGAAAAAGAAGGCAAACAATCAGTAGTTAGAAAATTCCTTGAAATTGCACATGAGAAATAGGAAAGTTCACATATTACTACCAATCGTTTTTCTCTTGTGCTTCTCATCGTTTGCACAGGATGCCATAATGTTTGATCAAAATGTTATGAAGCAGGAGTTTATGAATCCGGCGTATAATTCGTTTAAAGATTATATCTCGGTAAATTTAATGACCCGCCATCAGTGGTTTAACAAATTAAGT
>Ga0302288_1001302_pt1 | contig 16425 bp, 14 predicted proteins | sample III_Fen_N1_1_FD_194549 | JGI IMG/M metagenome (GOLD analysis project Ga0302288, IMG submission 194549) | Peat permafrost microbial communities from Stordalen Mire near Abisko, Sweden - III_Fen_N1_1 | ecosystem: Environmental > Terrestrial > Soil > Wetlands > Permafrost | place: Sweden: Abisko...
AACCTGCGTCTTTTTTCAGTAAAGTATTATGAATTTAGTGAGCTTTAAAACTCCATTTAGAATTGTCACTATTCATGTCGAAAGGAGCAAGTGTAGGTGTGCTGTCACCTGACGATACCAGCGCTAATTTCTCGTTCGAATTAGGAACCACCTTAGGCATTATTCTGTATGTTCCATCGGTCAATTGATCGATTCGCCACAATTGTTCGGGAGCACCTGTAAATGTCGGAACAGTTATCACTTCAGCAGCGGATGTAGCTGCTAAGGCTCTGTCAGTACCTGCAATTACTATTTTGTAATACGAGCCTCCTATATATCCTCCGGCTTCCGGAACTGCTGTAATAGTCCATTTTTGATGTGGACGGAACATATAGTCTCCAATTCTTACACCGGTGTTTCCTGTTGGCCATGTTTTTATTACATCGGCTAATTCTTGTGCTGCAACAGGTTTTATAGGTTCATCGTTGTTGCGGTTAAATCCACGCATGCCACCAGCCATTCTTGTAAAGTCAACAATTAATTCCAAAGCATATCCTCTTCTTTCAGATTCAATCTCGTAAGTTCCTTCTTTGAAATTTTCGCCGCCAACAGGCCAATCGTTTTTCCACAATAGTGGACGAATACCTAATACACTGCGTCCGCTTAGATCAAGATCGGCTTCGAAATGACAAGACATTTTTTCAACACCGTCGCCAACAATAAAACGTCCGAAATGTCCGGGTCCGGTAACTCTTCCACCGGCTGCCAACACCATTTTACCACCGCCTTCAAGCATGCTTCTTCCCATATTATCAAGGTAAGGGCCTGTTACTTTTCGCGAACGACCTACAACGATATTATAGGTTGAGTTTGCTCCATCGCAACAAGTGCCATGTGTTCCAAGAAGATAATACCAACCATTACGGTACATTAAATCTGAGGCTTCACAATCAATTCCAACGTTTATGGCTATGTTACCTGCCATGCGCTTTCCGGTTTTAGGATCTAGCTCTACGAGGCGAATGAAACCAAAGTAGGTTCCGTATGACATCCATAAGCGTCCATCGGTTGGGTCAAGCAGAAGTCCTGGATCGATAGCATCGCAATCTTCCATATTTTCAGAAGAAGCTACTACGTTAGATTCTGAGAACTTAAAATCAGGAGATTTTGGGTCAAGTGTTTTAGTCCACATGGTATTTAATTTACCATCGTGTCCGCCGCCTAAACCACCGCCGGTAGAGCCATAAACTACGAGGTAGCGATCGCCAATTTTTATTGCATCAGGAGCAGCTCCTCCACCGGGTCTTACGGCACCACTGTTCCATGTCCAACCGTCTTCGGATATTAATCCGCCTCCGCCTGTGCCGAATGTGTAATATTTTCCTTCACATTCCACTATGGTTGATGGATCGTGTATGAATGGCTTTCCGATTTGCGCTATCGCGCTTCCGGTTAACAATACTGATAATAGGGCTGCAGCGCCCACTATTTTATTTTTTTTCATTTTTGTACAATTGAGATCTTAAAAAGGATAACTAACTAATTTTATTCATAACTAATGGTGAGATTTTTAATCGGCTCTCCTTTTTCGTCGAGAAAGCGAAGACAAAAATCACTCATTCCGGGACCATTAATAACTACTCCCCGAACGATATTCTTTCCTTTGTTAAGCGTCAGACGAGGTGATACACAATCATCTACTACCATGCGTCTGTCTCCTGAAAGCAGCACTGCTTCCTTTCCATTCAGCCACCACATCGATGCTGAATTAGAGCCTACTGCCATTCTTACATTTTTCATTTCCTCCGGACAGTTTACCACAGTTACAGCCCAAAAGATTACGCCGTAATACTGTTTTCTGGTTTCGTAGGCGAAACGAAATAGTTTGACATTGTAATTTGTGCTTTCTAATGCATGCCAGGTGAGTTCCTGAGTTCCTGCTTTTACTTTTTCTCCATCCTTTGGAAGGATAGTAAACTGGTTTGGGAAATACTCGCTTGCAAATGCGGTTTTGAGATAACTGTCGGTAAAGACAGTATTGCCTCGGTTGGGTTTATTTATTGGTTCCAATAATAACCAACGTTGAATAAATCCCTTAGAATCCGGCGTTTTCTTTTGGATAGTAGCCGGCGTGAAGTACGGTGCGATACTGCGGGTTGTATCGCGTTTGGCGACGTAGTTAATTGTGCTTTTCGATGCAACGGAACAGCTTTGTGATCCCATTCCAACGAAAATAGCAGAACTTACCGCCAGTAATAAAGTTTTGTGTTTAATGTTCATAGTAAATCTTTACAGTTTTTACAATTGTTGTTTTTAGAAATAAGTTTACTTCTCGCAAAAGTACAAAAAAATATCACTTTTTGCTATTAGAATGATAAATAATGTCACAAAATAATTCCGGTTGAATACAACTCTTTTTGTTGTTGATTTATTTTAATTTTCACAACGACTTTTCATTTTAACAATAAGAGCCTTTTCGAGCTGAGTTGAAGAAATGTTAGCAGCGTTTCCGATAGAAAACGCTACGCTTAACATGGAAATCAAGATCGCTTCTCAAAATCCTAAATACAATGCCAAACGTAAGAGTGGGGTTATGTGGTCGGTTTTTATTCGCTCCAAATACCATTCTTAAACAGTTGAAACCATTTTTCGATATTCTGTTCGCTATACAATTCTATTTTTTTGAATACCTCTTTTGCAAATTCAATCGGAGCGATTCCACATGCAGTAATAATGTTCTGGTCTGTAACTGCAAATGAGTTTATATAATTCTTTTCACCAGCGTATTGTGGTACAATCGCCTTTAAATAATATAAGTCATTGCTTGTATGTTTCAAATAATCTAAGAACCCTTGTTTCCCTAAATAGGTCGTCGCAGCGCAAATAGCGGCAATAGTTTTTCTTTCGTCAAACAGAGTTTTCGTCAATAGGTCTATTTCGTGGTTTTCGTCGTTCTCCCAAGCGATTCCACCGGGAAGAATAAGCATATAGACATCATTTACCTTGATTTCTGATAACGATATGTCGGGAGAAATTTGTAGTCCTCCCATAGAGGAAACGGGATTTCCATCTTTTGAAAAATAAATTAAATCAAACTCTTCACTCTTTTTAATTTCAGGAGTGATGTATGCAATTTCCCAATCTGAAAATCCATTAAATAGGAATATATAAATCTTTTTTTTCATCATAATTATTTTTTTTAAGCTCCTGGTAACGCCCGAGCCAACATCTATTTATCGCGGTTTGCACCTGCCTGCCACAGGCAGGCGCTGTCGTGTAACGATAGCGTGAAAATAACTGAACGTTAGTCAAAGTTTGCGTTGAGGGTGAAACTGTCGGTTTGTGAGTTCAAATCATAGTTTTAGTCAAGCCCAACGATCTCACTTCTTCGCTCTAACAATACTGTATTTCGCCAAATTCCATTCATTTTTCCTATTCTTTCTCTGTAGCCAATTTCTCTGAAATTGAGTTTTTTATGAATATGTAAACTTGCATGATTCTCTGGAAATATTCCAGCCTGTAATGTCCAGAAATTCTCGCTTTCACTCTCAGTAATGGTCTTTTTAAGGAGTTTATAACCGATTCCATAGCCTCGATATTTATTCGCAACGTAGATGCTCACTTCTGCAATTCCGGCATAAACCTTTCGGGCAGAGACGGAAGATAACGCAGCCCATCCTACTATTTCATTTTCCATACAAGCCACAATTCTACACGATTTTATGTGTCCATTATCCCAGTCATTCCAGGTTGGTATTTCCTGTTGAAAAGTAGCATTACCTGTTTCAATTCCTTGTTTGTAAATTTCGGCAACGCTTTTCCAATCGTTTGCCGTCATCGTTTTAAAAGTTATTTCCATTTTTTATTTTATTATTTTCTGTAAAATATAGCTTTCATGCAGAAATGTTTTTTCTAGTAATGCCGCAGGACATAGGAAGCTATGCGCAGGGGCTGATTGAGGACACTCACTTACGCAGTTATCCATACCTAGGCTATTCAAAAATAAAGTTTCTTATCTTTTTTCTTTATTGATACGGTTCAAAGCACCGCGCCGTCGTCGGTTATTCTTGAACTGTCAAATAGAAGCTGGGGCTTGAGCCAACTTCCCTAGACCATTTCGATTCACTGCCCCATCTGTGATAAATACTTCCTTGTTTTTGTTTCATCTTAAAAAGTACGCAGTATTGATCTCTCCCTTGCACTTTAATGAACTTCATTTTATTGGTTGTATCCACCTTAACCCATTCGATTGTCAGCGCAATATCATCTTTAAAAACTAAATTGTACTTAGTCAAATCTATATCTACCCAGCCTGACCTTTTTGTTATTGGAATCAAGATATTTTCTGTAAGCTGTTCTTCAGAGGGCAAATTGTTGACAATATCTCGTATGTGTAAGCGAAACAGGCTACTTTCAAATGATTGATTGTGCATGCAAATATGCAAGCTTTTTAATAATACAGGTTTAGAACCTAGTTCAATTTGAGTCCCTATCTCGCAACCTTTACCTTTTTGGGCACCTCCAATGCCACAAAATTCTCCATGCCACGTAGAGCTTGTTGTACCAACCTTTTTCAATTTTCCTGAAAATGGTTTTACCGTTACTTCACCCAGTTGGATAGGATCGCTTACCAGTTTTATTGTGTTTTCTTTGTTGGTAAGCTCTTCAATAGGGAAAGTTTGTGGTTTATAACCAATCATCGAAATCCGAACGATTGCTTTTGATGATTGACCCTTAATGTCTAAACTAAATTCTCCCTTTTCATTTGTTGTTATGCCTATAGAAGTGTCAATTACTCCAAGGTTCACATATTCTAATGGTTTCTCACTTGAAGAATCAATGACTTTTCCATTAATTAATTGAGCTTGCAGCTGTAAAGCCAGGAAGAATAGAAAGATGATTGATAATAGTTTCATGCGATTTATTTGTTGGTTTTAATTCCTATTTAACCACGCGATATAATCGCGCGGGAGTGGAGAAAAGTGTTATTGCTTTGTTGTCAGCGATATACTTAGCTATTCTTTTGTTTTAGAGCTTTCAGTTTTATCTCGGCTGCAGCTCCTGTATAATTTACCATGAAGTCCATTCCTTTTCCTTTTGGTAAATGAACTATAGATAGAGTGTTATCTGACTGTAACCTTAAAGATTCCAATTCTTTATTAATTGCTCCTGGTGTAATACCATAAAGTATAATAAAACCATTAATAACAAATGAATAATACGTTTTTGCATCTTTTTTATGTCTTGTTGGTTGTGCAATTATATCTGTTGCTGTTTTTTTATCGTTATTCCATGACATTATAACAATTGGAATATTTGTATCTTCATTTGGCGTTTCAGAGAATATTTGTTCTCTAATTTTTTCTTCATATGGACCAAGATCAACATCTTTAAAAAGCGGTCTTTTGGAAATACTTGCGCACCAAATAATTGACAATAAGCATAATTTTAGTGATTTATAATTGATATTTTCGATTCTTGTAAACTCAACTCCCTCATCATTTATAATTCTTTGGCAATTGGGCTTTTGTTCAACGGCTAATTTTTTTTTGTTGAGAATATTTCCCAAATATGTCTCAAATTGACCTATTTTCTCATTGTCACATTCTTTACATAGCAATTCCCCTTCATATTCTCCTTGCGGGAGTTTTGATGTTTTATCATTTCCTTTTGCCATTTCTATTGCATCAAATCTTATTAATTGGTGTTTTTCGTCATATAAATCATTGTATAGAAATTCAGGAATGATATGAGACTTCTTAATCAAATTCTTTTCTTTTTTACAAAGCTTGCAAGTTGCCATATTCTTTTTTTATAATGTTTGCTAATTCCAAAATAAAATTACCTCAATAGTCTTATTTCCTCATTACGCATATTTTTTTTTCTCCAGCCAAAGATAAATACATTATTTCATATTAACGAAATATTTCAGCAATTAATTAATCTGTCAGCGTTTAAATTCAACGATTAGTAACTTTGAGTCTGTAATTTGCAGCTTCGTACTGCTCCTGAGCGGCTTCTAGTCGCTAATTAGTGATTCCTTGCTACTAATTAGCAGTTTGCTGCTACTCTAGAGCAGGTTGTAGTCACTAATTAGCGGGTCTTTATCGCTCAGGAGCAGCTTTTAGTAGCTAATTAGCGACTGCTTACGACTAATTACTGGTTTAGTGTCGCTCCTGAGTAACTTTTAGTCGCTAATTAGTAACTATTTTCCACTAATTAGCGGTTGGGTTTCTATAATTAGCAACTTGAAGTTTCTCAGGAGAGGCAACAGCTTGCTAATGACTAAAAAGAAAGGGCTTCATACCGTATGAAGCCCTATCGATAAGGAGTAAAAGCGATTACTTTGCAGCAGTTTTGTCTTCTGCTTTGGTTTTTGTCTTTTTGAAGTATTGTGCCATCCTGTCGGCTGTAACACTAAGTCCCGGAACTTTGTCCTTGTTTTGTTTTACAGCTGCGTACACATCCAGACTGGCAACCAGCGCATCGCTACCTACTGCAGTATACGTTTTCTTTACACTTTCCTGCAATTCGTTGATTTGATTCAGAATAGGAGTAAGTGAGCTTAACAAAGCATAATCTTTCAGAAATTCCTCTTTGTTGAATACGCCCGAAAGAATTTCAGGATGGGTACTTACGGTCTGAAACGCATCTTCCACAAAGGGAAGGAAATTAGGACCAATTTTAAACAGACCTTTCGTATCGTCTGTTAGTAAACTCAACAAAAAATTAAGACCTTCTTTTGCAGTCGTTAAACTTTGTTGTACTTGGGCTGCTTCCTCAGCAGACAATGACGCTGAAATAAGATTTTGTGCCATGGGCTAAATTTTTAAAAATTAGTATTTAAGTTTTGAGAATAAAATAATACGTTTTAAAAATCCGGATAAAACTTTGTGTGCTTAGAAAGCAAAAACAGGGCGATAAGTCGTTATAATTTCACATAGCGAAGATATATTTATTGTATTAATTATGCAATAATAACAAAGAAAATATTTCCAGTTTTCCGCTCAACTAGCTGATATATTTTACTAAAAGCCCATGAATACTGCATTTTCAAATCAGTTAAAAATTATTAATTCTGAAGTTTAATGGATATTTTTGATACGGTATTTCGATTTTTTGTTCGTAAAGCTTTGTTGAAATAATACAGAATAAAATACTATTTTTGCAACTTCTGTTTTAAAAATGTCAGCTAATGGCTGAATACGCTTTCAAAATGAAAAAACTGCGCCGATGATAAAAGACTTATTTATAAAAAAGACGCTTGCTCAGCTGGACGAGGAGGCCAACAGCAATAAACACGGGCTGAAACGCCACCTGGGACTTATGAACCTGACGCTGTTGGGCATAGGGAGTGTGATTGGTGCGGGTATTTTTGTGCTTACGGGCACGGCGGCTCAGATGCATGCCGGTCCGGCCATTATCCTTTCGTTTATCTTATCGGCTTTCGGGTGCCTGTTGGCGGGGCTGTGTTATGCCGAGTTTGCTGCCATGATTCCGTTGTCGGGCAGTGCTTATACCTACAGCTATGCCACCATGGGTGAACTTATGGCGTGGATTATCGGTTGGGATTTGGTGCTCGAATACTTGTTTAGTACGGCTACCGTTGCGGTGGGATGGTCGGGTTATATGCTGAGTTTTCTGGCCGATTTCGGTATTTACCTGCCGGCTTCGATGGCACAGTCGCCGTTTGAATATGATCAGGCAGGGTGGCACGTCACCGGGGCTTTTATCAATTTTCCGGCCGTTTTTATTGTGGTGTTGCTCACGGCGTTGCTGGTGGTGGGCATCCGGGAAACGGTGCGGTTTAATAATATCACGGTGGTTATCAAAGTTGTGGTGGTGTTGCTTTTTATTGGTTTCGGGCTGTCGCATATTCATCCTGAAAACTGGACTCCGTTTATCCCTCAGAACACGGGCACATGGGGTCACTACGGTTGGTCGGGCATATTAACCGGTTCGGGGGTGATTTTCTTTGCCTACATAGGTTTCGATGCCGTATCCACCACTTCGCAGGAAGCCATCAACCCCAAGCGCGATTTGCCGTTGAGCATCCTGCTTTCGTTGCTGGTGTGCACCGTTTTGTATGTGGGTGTAAGCTTTGTGCTCACCGGCATGGTGAATTACAAGGAGCTGAATGTTGCTGCACCCATTGCGCTGGCTATCGACAGGGGCGGGCAGGGGCTCAGATGGCTTAGCCCGATCATTAAGATTGGTACCATTGCCGGGCTGAGTTCGGTAATTTTGGTTACGTTGCTCGGACAAACCCGCATATTCTTCTCCATGGCTCACGACGGATTGCTCTGGAAATGTTTTGCAAAAACACATTCGAAGTTTAAAACACCGCATTACTCTACGCTGCTCACCGGTTTTTTCACCGCGCTGATGGCGGGTATTTTTCCTATCGGTCTGCTGGGCGAACTGGTGTCGATCGGTACGCTGCTGGCTTTTGCCATAGTGTGTATCGGCATACTCATTTTGCGTAAAACAGAGCCCGATGCTCCACGCGCTTTCAAAACTCCGTGGGTGCCGTTTGTGCCCGTGTTGGGTGCTCTGGTTTGTTTTATCCAGATGTTGGCTTTGCCCACCGATACGTGGTTGAGACTCATCATCTGGATGGCTATCGGCTTTGTTATCTACTTCGGTTACGGCCGGAAACACAGCGTTGCCCGAAAAAGAAACCGATTTTGATTCTCATCAACGGGTTTTACCGGCGGCTATTTACATTGATTCCTTATCAGGAATCCTGATATTAATGTTCCAACAGTAATAAATCCAAGGCTTTAGAAACTCAAAGAATCCAACTTAATATTAGCTTTAGCAGTCAAGTGTTTTCAGAGCGCCGCTCCAGCTTTTTATAAAGTGAATCAAAATGCGACTAAAATTCTATTTTCATGCAAAAGGATGGATTAATTTTCTTATTTTTGCGCCAAAACAAATCAATTATTAAGCAGAATAGAACAATCTCTATCAAATTGACTTTTGACTTCTGCAAAAACCATTTATATTTATGTTTAAAGACTTATTTATTCGAAAGACGCTTGCTGAGCTCGAACTACAAGCAGATGGTGACCACAACTCACTGAAAAGACATTTAAGTGCACTGAATCTGACCTTGTTGGGGGTAGGGTGCGTAATCGGTGCAGGTATTTTTGTGCTTACGGGTACTGCTGCTGCGCTGCATGCCGGACCTGCTGTGGCACTGTCTTTTATTATTTCGGCGTTTGGGTGCTTGTTGGCGGGGCTTTGTTATGCAGAATTTGCCTCTATGATTCCAGTTTCGGGAAGTGCATATACTTATGGTTATGCCACTATGGGTGAGTTTATTGCCTGGATTATTGGTTGGGATCTTATTCTGGAGTATCTTTTCGGATCTGCTACCGTGGCAGTGGGCTGGGCCGGTTATGTTACCAGCTTTCTGGCCGATTTTGGAATTGTAATGCCATCGGTCATGTGCCAAAGTCCGTTTATCTTCGATCATACCGGTTGGCATAGTTCGGGAGCTTTTATCAACTTTCCTGCCGTATTTATTGTAGCTATTATGACTACTTTGTTAGTTATCGGTATTAAAGAGTCGGCCAAGTTCAATAATATCATTGTTTTGGTGAAAGTGACCGTTATTTTGCTTTTTATCGGGTTTGGTATTTCGCATATCAATGTTGGTAACTGGCATCCATTTATACCATTTAATACACATGATATTAGACACTATGACTGGTCGAACTTTGAATTTTTAGGTTTCACAAAATATCTTGCCGCTGATTCTGGTCGTTTTGGATGGTCAGGTGTGCTGACAGCTGCTGCTGTTGTTTTCTTTGCCTATGTGGGTTTCGATGCAGTTTCTACCACTTCGCAGGAAGCCATTAACCCCAAGCGCGATGTGCCGCGTGGCATTCTTTTCTCGCTGCTGATTTGTACCGTCTTGTACATAGCCGTTAGTTTGGTGCTGACCGGAATTTTGAATTACAAGTACCTGAATGTAGAAGCTCCTATTGCATTGGCTATAAATAGTGCAGGTCCGAGTCTGGCATGGTTGCGCCCCATTATAAAAATAGGGGCAATAGCCGGTTTAAGTTCAGTGGTGCTTGTATTGTTGTTGGGTCAGTCGCGCGTATTCTTTACCATGGCTTCTGATGGGCTGTTGTGGAAAAGCTTTGCCAAAACGCACTCAAAATTCAAAACGCCTCATATCACTACTATTGTTACGGGTAGTTTTGCGGCTTTATTTGCCGGACTTTTCCCTATCGGTTTGTTGGGCGAAATGGTTTCTATCGGTACCTTGCTTGCGTTTGTAATTGTATCTATCGGAATAATTCTTTTGCGCAAGTCAGAGCCGGATGCTGTACGTGGTTTCAGAACTCCGTGGGTTCCCTTCGTGCCTATTCTGGGAGCCATAGTTTGTTTAGCCCAAATGGCTTCGTTGCCGGGCGATACATGGATTCGTTTGATTGTATGGATGCTGATTGGTTTTGTTATTTACTTCACTTACGGTCGCAAACACAGTCATGCCCGCAAAAATGCTAAACGATAAACGCTTCGTGTAGATATTATAAAAAAGAAACTCCTGAATCGTACTGATTCAGGAGTTTCTTTTTTATTTTGCTGAATACAGCAAATTATAAGAGGTATTGTTCGCTGATTGATTTGTTCTCCTGAACGCGGAATATGGTATCGGCAAACATTTTAGAGATAGTAAGAATCTTAGCCTTCGGACAGTTAATCGGTTCAAAAGGAATTGAATCAGTAAAAGCAATTTCGGTCAGAGCCGATTGCATAACTTTTTCAGATGCCTCGCCGGACATTACACCGTGCGAAACAATGGCACGTACGCTTCGGGCTCCCTTGCTCATCATCAAATCTGCTGCTTTGCAAAGCGTTCCGGCAGTGTCCACCATATCATCGGTAATAATTACGTCTTTGCCATATACTTCACCAATAATGGTCATTTCGCCTACCACGTTGGCTCTTTCGCGTGTTTTGTAGCAAATTACCATGGGTACGCCCAGGTACTTGGAGTATGAACCGGCACGTTTCGATCCACCCACATCGGGCGAAGCTATTACCAGATTCTTTAGTTTCAGCGACTTTATATAAGGTACGAAAATAGTTGATGCATAAAGATGATCAACAGGAATATCGAAAAATCCCTGAATCTGATCGGCATGTAAATCCATGGTGATTAAACGGTCGATACCGGCTACACCCAGCATGTCGGCGATAAGTTTTGCGCCAATCGAAACGCGGGGTTTGTCCTTGCGATCCTGACGTGCCCATCCGAAATAAGGAATTACAGCAATGATTTTATACGCTGAAGCACGTTTGGCAGCATCAATCATTAAGAGCAATTCCATCAGATTATCGGAATTGGGAAATGTGGATTGTACCAGATAAATGTACTGACCACGGATTGATTCTTCGTATGAAACAGAAAATTCACCATCCGAGAAATGTTGAATTTTCATATTCCCGAGTGGGCAATCTAGGCTTTGACAGATTTTTTCGGCAAGATAACGGCTGTTAGTACCTGAAAATACTTTAAAAGGTGAAGTGGGTGCTGACATGGATTGATGTGAAATTTAGTTTTCGAGAAATTTTTTGCAAAAGTACTGAATATAATTATAAAAAAGATGCGAAATCTTGATTAAAATAGCAATGAATATTTATTAGGATTAAATTCATTTACCTATCCTTTCGTTCTAAGGATCAAATTTTATGAATAAATATCGGTAGATAAAGAATTTTACTTCTGTTGATTTGTTTGTTCGGGTAGTAAATGTGATTATCCGCTTTTTCAATAAGACTATTTACTGCAAACGTTTGTAATCAAATTTCGCCGTTTTTACAAGCACCCTAAAATAGAGCTGCTGAAAATAACACTATTTTTGTTCGTGTTTAAAAATGCACAGCCTAATTATCTATAATTCAAATATCTATGAGAATTCACTTCAATATACCTTTTTTTACCCGCTGGGGGCAACGGCTTTTGGTTACCGGAAATATTCCTGAATTGGGAGATAACGATAAAACAAAAGCACTGCCACTCAATTTTCAACACAATGAAGATTGGTCGGGCGAAATAGAGATACCAAACACCGAAAGCTTCGAACTGACTTACAAGTATATTTTGTTTAACGACGAAACAGGGCAATTTGTTGAGGAATGGGGCGATGATAGGGTTATCAATATTCAACCGTCGAAAACTGATACGGTTCATTGCTTTGATAAGTGGAATGCCGCCGGAAGTACCGAAAATGTATTTCTTACTGCGCCATTCCAGCAAGTATTGCTGAAGCAACAACTTTCTGAATCAAGCTTGAAACAGGCAGATATATATACGCATCTTTTTAAAGTAAAAATGCCTGTATTGAAAAATAATGAAGCTATCTGTCTGATAGGTGACTGTCGGGCGCTGGGGAGTTGGTCTACTAATAAGCCTGTTATACTGAGCAGGGAAAAGAATAATTGGTGGACTGTTGGAATCGATCTGAGTAATGAAAAATCTGACGTTCACTACAAATACGGTGTATATGATCTGGAAGATCATCAATTCCGGCACTTCGAAACCGGTGCGGATCGCACTGCCCCGATAGGCAAATCTAAAAAAAGTCTGGTGATACTTTCGGATGGTTTTACCCGCTTCCCGAATCAGTCGTGGAAGGGAGCAGGAGTGGGGTTGCCTGTTTTCAGTATCAGAACCAGAGAAAGCTTTGGAGTAGGCGATTTCGGCGATATTAAATTGTTGGTGGACTGGGCTGCAAGGGTTGGTCTGAAACTCATTCAGGTTCTTCCGCTCAACGATACAATCGGCACTCATACCGACGCCGATGTGCTTCCTTATGCGGCCATTTCAGCTTTTGCGCTGAATCCGCTGTTTTTGAACCTTCCAGCCATGGGCAAACTGCCAGATAGCCATCCGCTTCATGCAGAATATAGTACCAAACAAGCCGAAGTGAACGCGAAGGAATTAATCGCATTTATGGATGTGATTAGTTATAAACTGAGGTATGCCAAAGAATTATATCTACAAAACAAAGAGTCATTTCTGGCGGATAAGGAATTCAAAACTTTTTTTGTCGAAAATGAATACTGGCTCGTACCCTATGCCGCCTATTGTGTGTTGCGCGATAAATTCGGCACTCCCGATTATCGAGCATGGCAGGAATTTGCCGGTTATGACCGTACTAAAATAGACGAATTTTCCTCAGTCAATCAACCTCATTTCGACGATATTGCTGTCAATTATTTTATTCAGTATCATTTGCACAAACAACTTTCGGAAGCTGCTGCCTATGCTCACCAACATGGAGTAGTGCTGAAGGGAGATATACCTATAGGAGTGAACCGAAACAGCGTAGATACCTGGGTTTCTCCTGAATTGTTTCATATGCATATGCAAGCCGGTGCCCCACCCGATATGTTTGCCATCAAAGGTCAAAACTGGGAATTACCGACTTACAACTGGAAAGAAATTGAACACACCGGATTTGATTGGTGGAAGAAGCGGTTTTCTCAAATGTCCAATTATTTTGATACGTTTCGTATCGATCATATACTTGGATTTTTCCGCATCTGGCAGATTCCTGTCAGTCAGGTGGAGGGAATTATGGGGCACTTGAATCCTTCTATTCCTATTCATATCAATGAATTTGCTGAGAAAGGTCTGTGGTTTGACTATAATCGTTTTTGCAAACCTTATATTACCGATTCTATTTTGTGGGATTTATTCGGCGAAGATGTGCCGTGGGTAAAAGCCAATTGTTTGCAAATAGAAGATGGTTGGGTGCTTCGCTTGAAAGAAAACTTCTTGAGTCAGTTGACGGTAGAAAAATTACATCAGGCCGGGGAGATTTCCGACAGAATTAAATGGGGCTTGTTCGACCTGATTTCAAATGTATTGTTTTTTGAAGTTGAAGGAAGCAACGGAACTCAGTTTTATCCACGTTTTGGTATGGAATCTTTATCTACCTTCAGAGAGTTGGATTATTACACGCAGGATAGGATACGTGAACTGTATGTAGATTATTTTTACAGACGGCAGGATAATAACTGGTATAAATCCGGCATGGAAAAGCTTCCTGCGCTAAAGCGGGCTACCAATATGCTTATTTGCGGTGAGGATTTGGGCATGATGACACCGTGTGTGACAACTGCCATGAAAGAGTTGGGTATTTTAAGCCTGGAAGTGCAGCGTGCACCGAAATCAAATAAAATAGAATTTTTTCACCCTGATGATGCCCCTTATCTGTCGGTAGTAACGCCTTCGACACACGACATGAGCACTATACGCGGTTGGTGGGAAGAAGATCGTGGCGTAACACAACGTTTTTATAACTCACAACTGGGACATTGGGGCGAAGCTCCTTACTACTGTGAGTGGTGGATTTGTCGCGATATAATTTTACAGCACTTATATTCACCGGCCATGTGGAGTATTTTTCAGATGCAGGATTTGTTGAGTATTTCAGACTCAGTCCGCCGACCGAATCCGCATGATGAACGTATAAATGTGCCATCTAATTCGATGAATAGCTGGAGGTTCCGGTTGCATCTGAATATGGAAGATTTGCTTGAAAATGATGAGTTTAATGACGAACTGCTGAATTATATTACACAGGCAGGCAGGTAGAGGAAGTTCAGCGTTTCATTCTTTCCCTTCCCATTCCAGAAAGAATTGCTGCAGGAATTCTTGCATATACTTATGTCGGCCTTCAGCAATTTTTCGGGCTGTAGGAGTATTCATCAAATCTTTCAGAAGTAATAATTTCTCGTAAAAATGGTTTATGGTTGTTCCTTCGCTGTTTTTATACTGCTCGAATGAAGTATGAAGCTGTGGATTTACCGTCGGATTGTACATTTCGCGATGCTTGCTTCCTCCATAAGCAAATGTCCGGGCTATTCCTATTGCACCCATAGCATCTAGGCGGTCGGCATCCTGTACAATAAGGCCTTCGGGACTATCCATGGTATTTTTCACACCGGCTCCTTTGAATGAGATAGCCCGGATAATTCGACAAACATGTGCGATAATACTTTCTTCGACAGAAAGGGTTTCCAACCATTCGCGGGCAAGCTGAGGACCGATATCTTCATTCCCATCATGAAATTTCCAATCGGCTATGTCGTGTAGTAAAGCGGCTAGTTCAATTACAAACAAATCTGCTTTTTCCTGTTTCCCAATGTGAATGGCATTTTTCCATACGCGATACACATGCCACCAATCGTGTCCCGAACCTTCACCTTCAAGCTTTAATCTTATGTGTTCTGCGGTTTGAGCAATAATTTGTTCGTTGTTCATTTATGAATGCTATTTTATAGATAGGGTTATTATCTGACAAATAAAGCCACTGTCAGTATTGCAATAATCAACAAAACTAAGAACAAGATCCCAAAGAGTACATAACTAATAATAGTTAGTCGGATATTTTTTAGAATTTTGTTGTTGTCGAAAAACTGAATGTAAGTCCATGTCATCAACGAAACCCAAATCAATGTTTCAATATTTTCGACAACAGATACAGCTTCGTTACTGCTGCACAAGGCTATAATGGGTAGAAACAGAATGAAAACAATCATTCGTTGTCCGGCAATGTAGCAGTTGAGTACGAGGTGTTGAATGTAATTGTAACGGCTTTTTCGAAACGCCAAATAGCTAGCAAGCGAAATAACCGGAAGCAGCATTAGCAGGGTGTAGGCATAGTGTTCCTGTAGCCATTTGACTGAGCTGTTTATTAAATGCACAATTTCATTTGCTTGCGCCTTATTGTTTCCATCGAGCACTACGGACATTTTATCAAAATTTGTCTTCACGTGCAGTAAATGTGCAAGTAACACATAAATTGTTGATAAAATAATAATGTATGCCACAGGCTTGAAGTGTTTCACTCTTTTGCCCGAGATGTATTCCTTGATAGTATGCCCGGGTCGGGTAAACAGTTCTTTGCTGGTATGAATTATTCCCTTGTCGATATGAAAAATGCCATGTTGTAGTTCGTGCCACAGGTATTTGAAGTTTATATCGTGTGTGTTGGCAGGCTGTCCACAATAATTACAATAATGCCCTATGAATTTTTTGTTACAGTTCTTACAGGTTGTTACCATTTTACTTGAATGTGATGTACATATTTTTTACATTTTCAGCAACCACAAAAGTAGAAACATTTTTTTTGATATGTGTCATCTGATTTGCTCCTTTTTTTGTTTCTTTGCAGATAAATCATTAATACATATAAATTATGGATAAAGTACTCAGACGTTCGAAAGACAAAATTCTTGCAGGAGTTTGTGGTGGTATTGCCAATTATTTAGGTTGGGACCTAACGTTGGTTCGTGTGGCTTATGTTTCTTTGTCTGTTTTCACAGCGGGATTTCCCGGTTTTTTCCTATACCTGATACTTTGGGCTATAATGCCGGTTGAAGAATAATAGTGATTGACTGTGAACTTCGTGA
>Ga0302288_1001305_pt1 | contig 16404 bp, 25 predicted proteins | sample III_Fen_N1_1_FD_194549 | JGI IMG/M metagenome (GOLD analysis project Ga0302288, IMG submission 194549) | Peat permafrost microbial communities from Stordalen Mire near Abisko, Sweden - III_Fen_N1_1 | ecosystem: Environmental > Terrestrial > Soil > Wetlands > Permafrost | place: Sweden: Abisko...
AGCAAAGTCCGCAATAAATTCCAAGACTTCTAAAAATTGAGGATCAGCACCGCCCCACTTAGCAATTGCCAACTCTATACGTGTAGACATTTCGTCTATTTCTTCCTCAGTGACTTCGTGCTGATCTTCTACAATACCATCAACCGGAATAGTTTGAGTAGTACCAGCAATACCCATTTGTGCAGTTCCCGGAATCATTTTACTCATCAGCATACCGATAAGCGGTTCGGCACGATTAAGTATTCTGTTTATCGTACTATCATTCTCTTTTAGTTCTGCGCGGGCTTCTTTGAGTTCGGCTCTTAAAGTTTCCACCTCTCGGGCTTTACGATCACGATCCAACGCGTCAGTTATACGTCGCTCCACTTCGTCGGGTGTAATACCACTAACTACAGGTTGAACCCCTGCAACCGCGGGAGCTGATCCGCTAGCGGTGTTGTTTGCAAATTCCTCTGTGAACATTCCACGACCAGCCGTTTTATTGCTTTTGGCTTTGATTACGAAGCGACCACCTGTACACAATTGCATAACCTCACGAAAACGACGTTTACGGGCTTCGTAGGTTTCATCCTCTATTGAGTCGAAAACCTTTTTATTATCATCGTTAGTGGTGGAGACGGTAAACCATTCGTTTTGGTTGAAGTCCAACCATTTAATTACGTCATCAACATTCTGTATCATAATGCTCTAAATTTTAGCGGTTAGCGTCAATTACACAGTTAAAGAAAACTGTTTTCAAATCGTTGGCAGTAACGCCTACGGTGTCGATATACGAGGTTTGAAAATCAAAAGTGATATTCTGCAACCGTAAGCGGTTTACCGTTTTGGATTGATTGAACAGGAACAAAGGCACTTGTCTAAAAAATTCTTCAGACCCGGAACGAAGTGTTATAAACTTGTTACGTGCGTAGGCTTCACTTATCCCGGCGTTACCGTTTGGAGTGATAGCAGGGAACGACAATAAAATGTTTTGGAATCTTTTTTTGTACAAGTCGATATTTTCAGCAAAATAGGTACGTGACTTAGTTAGCTTCAATTCGAAAAAATTCATTTCGGTGCGATTGTTCTTTTGCGGAACAATGCCCCAAGTTTTTTCATTATCGAACCAAAAAACAAAATACAATGATTTACCAGCCACATCACCCGGAGCACATGCCGACACGTCAACAGTTGACCGTTGTAGGTCGATAATTTTATTTATGAACAAACGGTCGTCGTAGGTAGTGAGAGCCGTAGCGGGCAATTGTTGTATCAATTCCGTTTGCGTGTTTTTTTCGACGAACGTCAGGAAAATAGATTTTTCAACATTGGCAGCAATGTTGGCTGATCCATCCGGGCACAAAGTCAAATTTTCGTTTACGCAAAAATCGATGTGCTTAATTCTTTTGCCCTCTAAAATATCAATGAAAGGGAATTTAATTTTTTTACTATTTCCGGTAATTGGAACTTGTACGCCAATGCAACCCGATACATGTTTGTTCATACTTTTAAAATTGAAATGTGATGTTTACGTTTTCGGAAAGTCCGCGATTACGGAAAAATGATTTTTCAGCGTCGATTTTAATGTTATCGAAACAGAATGATTTTAAGCCCAGGCACTGCAAAAAGCGCGTAGGAATGTTCTCAATTAGTCCCTTATCGGTAACTAAATGCAAATAGCCGTATGCTTCGGGGGATGCAACGATTTTTTTGATACACTTATTTTTAAGGGTATCACCAAGCAAATCGACAAGCTTAATGTCATTTTCGCCATCTGTGGCAATTGGTAGAGAGATAGTGCCGGTTATTTCGTCATTGAATGCTGAGAGCGGTTCAGTTTGAAAAAAGACGATAAGCACGATTTTAAACACCGCGTCGGAGTTCAACGCCTTAAAATTAAAGCTGGTATTGTTCCAATCAATTACGCGATCTATATCCCATTCGGTGTGTGTGTCGGTAGGTTCAGAACCTAGAATGAAATTATTGCTATTGTATTCTTTTACAATAACATTGCCCTCAATATCTTTAGCATTCATTGAGATAGAGAGAGCACCAACATCTAAGAGAGTAGCCAAGGGTTCGGCCGTAGAGGGTGTGGAGTATTCCACCGCGTTGGAAGCAAAAAGGTACATAGAGGAAATTTTCTTTCCACGTACAATTTCGGAATTAAAATAAACTGTCCTTTCGGCAGCATTGCATGTTAATACTAGACATGCACTATTTTGTATAATTTGCATAATATGTGTATTGGTAGGGTAGTAGAGAGTAATAAAAAACGGCTCACTCATTTTTCAATATCTATTCAATATTGTTTCGTGAGCCGTTTTCGCATCACGAGCAGAATTGGAATATCTTACAACATTGGAGCATACGGATTTTTAATACCGTCTTTTGGAAGTTTCATATCTTCAGTAGCTCCGGTTTCCAACAATAGACCGTCGAAGATCAAAACTACATACGCCTTGTAACCTACAGGTACGCCAAAGTCCATACCTTGTTTGATTGGAAAATCAATTTCGATAGGTTGTTTCTTTGAACCGGTAAATACATAGCTTTCCTCAGTTTGAACCATTACGTTTTCAATGTTGAAAGAATGCAAATAAGTTTCAGATGGCTGTGTTTCAGGAATAAATAAAAATTCATCCATAGGCAAACGGCTGAAATTTACAGTACCACCTGTTTTCATTGACATTTTGCCATTATAAACAGCTAATACATTCAGGTTGGTAAAACCTTTCAATCCTAATGGTAAATGAACACCATCTATGATAGGATAAGACATCAATGGAGAAATACCAGCTTCACCATCTTTTTCAATCATAAGAGCTGCACCGATAGCAGACGTGAGGAATAAATCGCCTTTGGCCAATAGCATTTCAAGCGGGTGAGCCAAACTTTCATCTTTTGTGAACAAGAAATTCAATTTGTCACCACCAGTTTTCAACTCAGCGACACAGCGTAATTTCGCACGTTGTGGAGTAATACTATGTCGTTCATAGTATGACAACGCTTTATTGAAACGAGCCGAACGAACGGCTAAATCCTTAGTTATTTGTTTCATATCTAATATTTTATTTTTTCAGGATTTGTTACGAAACAACCTGACTGTTATTTGAACTTGTTTCTTTTTCTGTACGCATTGCGCTTGCTGGACTCCAATCGGCACCTACAACAGCGCGATAGTCAGTTGCAGAACCAATGCCGTTAATACTTAGCATTCCAGCTACATCGAATTGCTGAGCCAAACGATACGCGCCGATAGCTAATAGAGAGCTAGAAGCCGTTGCTACTACGTCGCTTTTAATTACTTCCGGTAATACTAACCCAGCAGCAACTAAGCCATAATTCACCATTTCGGAGTTTTTAGCCACTTTAGTAACAGTGTCTACATCACCCTCGATCATGGTCGCCAGTACTTGTACGGCTACAGCAGTACCACCAGTCATTAAGAGATTTTTCACAACGCCTTTCGCGTTGAATTTTTTCTTTGCCATTTTCTTTGTCTTTTACTGGTTACTTGATTTTCTTTTCCTTAATCTTTTTCACCGCTGCAATAACAGTTACTTTCTTTTTGCGAGCTGCAATAATCGGAGCATTGTCCTTGTTTACCTGCTCACAGCGTTTTTTGTAGTTTTCCCACACTTCCAAACTTGCAGTAGCCTTTGGAGCTTTAGGGTGTTTTTTCAACTTTGTTGCCATGTTGTTTTTAATTAGAGTTAATTATTTAAATGAAAAGAGTTTATTTTTTTGTTTTAGTCATCAGGAAAAGTAAAATTCCACCAGCAGCAACGTAGGTAAGAGTAGAACCCATTCCAGCACTCGAACCGGTATCGTAATTCACTGACTCCGCCCAACCCGTACCACTCGGTATGGTTACGCTGTCTTTTGGTCCCGAAGTAATACCTAATGAATTGAATATCTTTACAATCCATTCTACAACACCCCCGACATCCTGCCAAAATGTACGATCGGCTTTTACAACCTTACCACCAGCATCCAGCTTATTAAAAGCCACTTCGTTGATACTTGTGTAAGCTTTACCCGTCATTGGGTTATAGTTAGCAGTAGCCGAAATTGTTCCGGTTGGAGTTGGTAGATAATTTCCGTTAGCGTCGAACGTTGCACCGATAGCACTACCATATTTTAAATGATAAGCCGTACTATAAATGTGACTAAGAACCGCCTCAGGTTCGGCACCGTATTGTTCCCTTATGCCATCACGTGCAAGCGTTATAAGTTTATTAAAACTCGGAAGCAACGGAATAGAAGCTATTTGTCGGAGACGTGCTATTTGATTAGCACGACGGGTCATGATAGCCTTGTCCATTTTAGCCGTTGGGCTGATAAATATGTACAGGTAATTATTTGCCCCTTTTTTAAAATCAGTTTCGAATGCCATCTTATTTTTTCTTTTTACTTAATAATGCGAATAATAAACCCACCCCTAAAAGCGGTAATGCATATTTACCAAACGAGGACTCATCCTTTTTTTTAGCAGCTTCATCAGCTAATAGCTGATCAGCTATTAATTTTTCATTTTCTAGTTTTTCCCTAGCTGCTTTTTCCTCTGCTGATTCCGTTATAACTACATCTAATGTTTCATCAAATGCATCAGTGTGATCGATAATTAACCCATAAAAATCAACTCCCCATTCAGGTATAAATTTATCGACAACATCAAAATTATATGTATGCTCATTTGCTAAGCCAGTATCTCTTACCGCCTTTAAAATTTCACTATTTGAAAATGTTGTAAATTTTCCCGATTCAACACGTTTTACAATAGCGTCCATACTATCAAGTGTTTTATCTCTGGAAGAGCACAATTTCAAAATAGTAGTCTTTACCCGTGCAATAAAATAGGGTACTGTATATCCCGATCTAGCTGCACATCTTTCTAGCGACCAAGTTGCGTGACCACGCTTTTCTAAAAGTGCCTCTACAAATTCAAACCGCCGTGCAATTTCCTCAGCAGGGTAAAGCGCGAACCAATAAATAAATACAGCAGACGAATCAAATATTTTATTCTGATCGGTAAGCGACATATCATAGCTACCTATGTGTACATTTTTCATTTTGCAGCCCCTTTCTTTTTTTCGCTTCGAAGAGTTAATAAATAACCACCAACTAAAGCAAGTGGCAACGCTAAAGAACTAAGCGTAGAACCTAATGATCCAGAACCACCAGAACCACCAGAAGTTATCTTATTAGTTCCAAAATCAGTTGCAGGATCATATGAACCAGCCGTAATATTAGAATCAGATGGTTTTGCAGCACCACTACCAAAAATAGCCTTGAACAATCCCACTAATGCAGTTATGATACTTATTACTGCTAGAACAGTAGCAAATGTAACAGGATCACCTATTCCCGTAATAGTAACCCTACCTTCTTTTAGAGCTTTAATAAATTTCTCAGGAGTCATACCAGTTCGAGCCACAATGCCACTACGAATGCTCAACATCATGGTTTCATGGTTCTGATACTTATTGATATCACGCATCCATGCATAAGTCGCTTTTTGTTTCAATAGCTTATCGCGTACGATAGTAGGCATAGCGTTAATCTCAGCGTCGGTAATGAACATGTAAATAAAGTAGATACCACTTTCTTTCATTTTGGCAATAAACTGAGACTCGGAATAATCCAAACCTATAGAAGCTATAGCTACATTATAATTTATCACATTCGCGTTAATGTCGGCAAATCGTTTTTGATCGTAGGCTTTATACGCATATCCATTGTGATAATGTTCCTCAATAATCATAAACAAGTCCGATAGATTAGCGTAGCGCGCATCCACGTCGGTAGTGGTAGCACTAAAACGACCCTCGGCAACCATACAGCAGATAATAAAAGCCATTTGCTTAAATGCATCTGTATTGCCATCTACATGATTGTAGGCATGAAGCAATGAAGCTACAATGTCCAATTCATTAAGATAGAAAGCGCGATCTTTGGCAGTAGTGGAAATATTCAACATTTCTATGTTGAAATCCATTAAGCCATACAGGTAATGTTTACCACGGCTAATACTAGCCTCGTTTTCGTCGCCAATCCATACCTTGTAGCGATTTGAATCTACAACGGTGCCCGTGGTATGCTCCACTTGACCAATGCCGGATAAGCGATATATGTTGGTAGTTCCTTTCATATCAATTTTTGTAGTATACGTAACTTCGTCATTAAACTGTTTGCGATTGCCATCGTACCCGGTTACAGGGTCTATGGTTATTTCACCACCATTGCCATCGGGTACAGCCACATAAACATGTGTTACATCTTTGGAATGGGTAAAGCCTACGAAACGAAAACAGTGCTCTATGTCCAAACAGCGCAAACAAGATGCTGCGAAAATTGCCATACTTTTACAATCTCCAAAACGATCATGTACAAGTCGTGCCGGGGTCTTTACCCATTGCACCCCCGGAGGGTCTTGTTTGTAGGAAACATGCGAAACGATATAATCAAATATATTTTTGCATGTTGCCATCCGGGTGTCCTGTTGTAGCTTGTGTGCAAGTTCGTCCACTTGCGAAAAGCTACGGTTATATTCGTCGACCACCAGCGATGCAATATCGCTGGTAGTTCCGTTTCGTTTTACAATCTTGTTTTGTCCGTCTGCTACCATTATAAGCCATTTGCAAAATCACGTACCGTCCAAACCATGTCGAAAGGAAGCGTTTTATTATTAGCACTTAATGTACCTGTAACTTGCACGTTGGCGTTTAATAAATTGGCTGATATTAATTGTTGCCAAAGTTCAGCACCTACTACGCTTGCATCAATAGTCACATTCACATTAAAATTTTGCTCAGCGTTACCCATCAGCAAAAAACTACGTGTTTGGTAGAACTCCGCTATTTTTTCACCGTTCAGTAAAATATCAGCTTTGATCCACTGCATAAATACACGTGTGCTACTATGGTTTTTTAGCTTTACACCTACAATAGCATCTATTTTACTTTCGCGGATATTGACCGGGATAAACGACCGGATAGTCATTTCTAAGTTCAAAACAGCCCAAATAGTAGGACCATACCAAACGCCCAAAGCAGCACCAGCGAGAAGTAATATTTTAGTTATGGGTTTCATCAGCAAACGTTATTATCTTAAGCGTTGCAAATATATGTGAGGAATAAAAAATGGTTGGGAATTTTGACCACTTTTGGGAAAAATGGGAATTTTGAACATAAAAAAAGCCTTACAGAATAATCTGTAAGGCTAGATGAAAAAGTTATAATTATAAATGATTTAATCCCATTTGCAAATTTGGGTATCTCCTTTTCCTATTTTAATATCAAAAACTTCAATTTGTTGAGTAAAAATATAACCTGATTTTTCCACAACTTTTATAGTGTAGTAACCCTGTTTAACCTTTTGCGTCTGTGTAGAATAGCCCGGAATAACTCCTAATAACTTATTATTCACATATACATAAAATGGATCTTTATCTGTATTCTTGAACACAATAGTTCCACCAAGCAATGTTGCTACGCCGTTAGCTAATTCAGAAATAGAGCTATCTAGTTCATCTAATTGTTGTTGTTTTTTTCGATTTGCATCTTCAATTTTATTATTTTCTTCTGTCTGTAAAATACGTTGCTGTTCATCAGCAAATTGTTCTTTCCCAGTTTTCCCAGAAAGCTCCCTAGAAAGCTTTTCTGAAAGTGTGATCAAATCTGACATCGTTTTAATTGAAGCATTACCAGAATTAGAAGTTGTAAGCACTTCTATAGTTTCTACGTCAATCAATCTTGCAGAAACATATTTATCTCCTAATACTTCACTAACCTCAGCTACGCAAACTAATTGAGCCCCAAACTTACGACCTAAACGAGATAGCTCACTATCTTTAATATTACTCGTATTTTCCTGTGTCTTTTCTTTACTCAATTCATCAAGGAAGCTACTAGTCCGCTCTGCAGCTGTATAATTTCCGCTTTTAACAAAAGCTTCTACTAGCTTATCACCTAGAACTTTATTAATTCCGGCATCCGTTCCGCCCGTAACATAAACGGCTACTTTTTGTTGAGCAAAGGTTATACTCGTAACGAGTATAGCAAACGATAATAATATTTTTCTCATATTCTATTATTTGAATTTTATAACATCAGCTCTACCACGATCAATTATAATCGCGTCACACTCTGGATATTTTTTCATTGCTGTCTTAATTAAAAAATCACGAACCTCAGAATATTTACCTGATAATGCAATTGTCATTTTTACAGTTCCTAAATATTCATATTCCATAACAGGCTTACTATCTGTAAAAACACGAACACCCTGCAATGTTTCCACGTTAGCGGTTGATTTACTAACCGTGTAGGCTTCTACACCAGCACCAATCAAAGCAGTAAAAGAAACGCCTAAGAGTAGGCCGAAAATAATTTTTTTCATAATGAATAATGTGTTTAAATGATTATTCTACAAAGATAATAATTATTCTGAAATTTCAGATAATGTTTTGCTAACTAGCTTGTCAATATCATTTTTGAAAAATAATACTGATTGAACAAACATAAGATTAGTAGGGTCGGAGAGTGCACCGTCATCGGCCATGCCTTGCAAGGCATAAACCATTAATAAATCAATTCCATGGGCTATACAACCCCAGTCGGTTACATCGTTTTTTACAGATAGAGAAGTAAATACGGAAGGGTTCTTTGTTTTCCCTTTGGCTGGCAATAATTTTTTGTTAGACATAATGTTGATGAGATTTGGCGTTTGTGTGTACAGAAAAACGGCTGCATACTTCCCGTAGATCGCCAAATCTCATCATCTATGCAACGCACAAAAGATTCACGGAAAATAATACAGCCGTCGATCTTTATTGACGGGAGGGTACAAAAAAACCCTCTGTAAAAAGGGCAACATCTGAGTGTTGCATATTTAATGAAATTTGGCGCTACAAACATAGATGAAAAAACAATAGGTTGTACGCTTGTTAGTAAAGTTTAACATAAACCAAAGAATTCCTTAAATTCATGTATGGATAACACTTGATGTTTTTTCTTACCCAGTGCGTCAAAGGCTAGATCTATTTTTCTTTGCGCTGTGGATTTACTCCATTCCGGAACTAATGATTGAACTTTTTTAATCGTTACTAATTCTACAAATACAACATTCGTGCCATTCATGTCAAATTCATTTTGTGTGTAAGTCAAGTATATTTGACAAAGATATATATAATGTTATAAATAGCAATGGTTTAAGTGAAAATTAATGAATGTTTTTTTCGTTGCATGGATCGTGTATTTATCGGTGCAATTTCGTGTAGTATAAAAGGGGTAAGGAGTAAGGGGTAAGAGGTAAGGAAAAAGAAAGAAAATAGACATAAAAAACGCACCGGGATCAAATAAAATAGTGACATAAAATATCCGTTTTCCTTTTTCTTACTTTCCTGAGAGTAAAGAGAAATGCAATCAAAATTTTGTAATTTTGTAATTTTGTAATTTTAAGAATTTATCTTATTGATTTATAAATAGTTATATGTGTTACAAAAATTTTACAAAAGAGGTTACAAACTTTGTAAGGAGTTGTAATGTGTGGAGCAATGCACAAAGGTACATGAAGTGTGCAATTTGGTTACAAAGTCATTTTATTTTTGTAATTGTTTGTAACTGTTTTTGTAACTTTTTTTGTAACTGTGTAACTTCTTAATTACTAAGTTAGTATTTCTTATTTTCCTTATTAAGTTACAAGTTACAAAAATTTTATTGCATAATTAAAGGGGAAAGGGGGAAGTGGAAAAAGCGAACCAAAAAACCATGACCCCCGGCGCGATCCGCTCGCGGTGTATCGTAAAAGGGGCGAAAGGGGTCGGTAGTTTGTAACGGAAATGAAAAAGCCCCGGCGTTGATGTACGTCGGGGCTTTTTCATTCAGTTAGCAGTGATCAGTTATCAGTTACTTTTCTTTCTTAGTTCCAAATTCGTGAATACCGCCAATAATGGGTAAATCGTTTCGTTCGGCTTCGGTGAGGGCTGTGTATTGCTCTATATCAATGGATAGCTTACAAATGTGCGTTTGATGCTTCGGGTTTCTCATTTCGAATGCAGACGCTTTTATGTACACGTTTCCGCTTTCAATTACTAGCCCGCTACCCTCTAAAGGTATCACTAAGCATTTCTTTACTACACCACTACCACCGCGCAAACTATGTACAAACGATCCGTGTAGTCTTGTTAGATTGAGTTTGATTTGTAGGTTCATGGTTTACTCATCTTCTCCTAATTGCATAGCCCAGTCGTAAACCTCATCGTACATCTCTTGTAGCATGTCTGTACGTTCTTGATATTTTTCGCCTTTCTCAGACTCTTGCCATTTTTGAGAACGGTTATCAAATACCTCGTTTCTATCTAAAATTCGCTCCTCTAATACAGCCGTGAGAGCATCCAGCTTTTTGATAATTTTTTTCATGATTGTATAATTGTTTAATTGTTAGTGTGTGATTAGGCTATTTCCAAAAAAAAGAGCCATTTTTTTTAATCCTTAGAAAACAATCCCGGAATGAACCGGCTTTATATGATTTGCCGATTCTGTCTGATTTTAGAATATATGTTATGTCGTAGTATTGTCCACCATTAGAAAATAAGTCTACATCTCCACTGCCTAAATAAAATACAGCTTCTTTTGTTATTTCTGTAGTTTCAAAGTAACCTACATACCTACATACTTTGCTAAACCAACTATATAGATCAGTCATTTCTACCGGGAAAATAGAAATACCATTAATAATAATTGGCTCTTTAATTAGTATATTTTCAAAATCAATTCCCGAAGCAACTAAATAATTTCCCTGTTGAGTATCAATCCGTTTTTCGTATTGCATGATTTTAGTTGTTTAAAATGGTTTTCTATCGGGTAAGCCCTCTTTGTTTAGTATCATTGGTTCACCAGCTGCATCCAACGTGCGTACATAGATCATTTCGGTAGTTTTGCCGGATATGTTGCGCGTGATACGTTTCGGCTGGTTGCATAGCTCTTTGGGGTTTAGTTCAAATACCCAATCGGCATTTTTGCAAAAGGCTTTCATTGCTTTAGTGAATGCCTGTGTAGTCCAGTTCTTTACTTTGCTATCGTTCACAAAGTCGGTAAATGCTTGTTCGCGCGATAGCTCTATGTTTATGTTGGTGCCGTCGTGACTGAAATACACATCCGCCCAGCTTCGGAACTGATTACCCATTGTAGCAATGTTTTGGCGTTCTTGCACTTTTTTCATTGGTGGCTGTATTTTTACATTATTGGCACATGTAGACAAGTAGAATTGCTGACACTCAACGAGAAAATTAATATCCTCATTCCAAAAATCCTCACTGTATTTGGCGTTGCAAATGTCATATCCAAAATCGGAACGGATCGCCCGGCTTTCTCTGTACCCGTTATCCTCTGTAGCCTCATGGTAGTAGTCGGAGAAAACCACATACAACAACCGTCGAGCGGTGGAGCTACTACCTGAGCGCGGTGGAAAGTTGGACGTAAAAACCAGCTTCGGGCTATCTTCCGGGCTTAGCGGTTCGCTCTTTACGTGTTTTCCGTTTATGTCCAAACCGCCCGTTATCTTGTCGTAAAAGAAATCGAAATCTATATACTGATCGGCATCGTCCACAAGTATAAAATGTGTGTTGCGCGTTACGTTTTCGAAAATGTGGGGGTTTTCGGTTAGCTTCTTGTTTCGACCGCCCAGCGTTACAGTAGTGACAAACTTTTGCAGAAATCGCATCATAAACGATTTACCCGAACCGCCCGAACTTACACCGTCCTCGCTCACTTTGTCTTCCATTACCCACAGCGTCCACGATTTTGATTCAGCCTTATATCGGTGCATGATATAGCCGATTGCAAAGATTTTGGCTATCAGGTTTTGTTGCTGTTCCTCTATTTGTTCGTAGCTCAGGCGTTGGCCGTCGATAGTAAACTTATTGGCAAGCGCGTAGGCTTCGTCTTTCTCTTTGTCGCCCGTTTCCATTTCTTCGAGTTCCTCGCGCCAATACATACGGCTGGAGTTGATAAGGTAGCGGAAATAGTGCGATTTGGTATCGAGAATGTCGATCATGTATTCGTCGTTGTTTTCGCTTTGCGTGATCTTGAAAGACGGTGCAAGGCGTTTGAAACGATGCTTTGAAATGGCAGTGTCCCACACGTAGCGACCACTTTCGGCCGGGCGATGTTCTTTTATACCGTCGGGCGTAATTTCGAGCGTTTTGTTGGCGAAAAACATGTATTGTTTATTGTCCTCGAAGTTCTTGAAATCCAGTTCGATAATATTTAAATCGTCCATAGTTACAGTTTTTGTACGTGTGCTATTCAAAACTAAATTTAACACGGTTATGTCTGCAACGTTTTCACGCACAAAGCGGACAATGTATGCGCGTATATCTTTGCTGGTAACTTCGCGCACCGTGGAGCCAACAACTTGTACAAGGGTTTCCTTTTTGTTGTTTGGGTCTTGAATTTTACCGAACCCGGCATCGCTCAGGAAGTTGAGCAAATAGGCGGTGTTGATCTCTAACGATTTGCCGTTCTTAGTTTCTACCCATTGCCAAAAGCGATACGGCATTGCAATTTTAAGCAGGTTTTCGAAGTCGGAGCGGAGCGATCGCAATTCTAAGAAGTCCCGTAAATCCTTGCGGGGTTTCCCGCGCATATCTTTGAACGTGGAGAGCCACAAAGGGAGCTTAACGGTGTGTATGTCCAAATGTTTCATACCTAGTTCCACGCCCTTGCGAAGTCCCGTAACATCAATGTCCGGGATATTGTACACCTTTTCGGCATACTTGCAAATTTCCTTGTACGCCCATATATCAATGGTAGCACTTTCGGAGTTGAGCCAAAGCGGACAAAAGCCAAATGATTTGGTATTGATCGCGTCCCGTTCGCCCGAACAAATTACCACAGCGTCGAGCTTCTTTTCTACATACGGTTTTTCGGGTTTGTAGTTTGTGTCGCTTTCGTAGGAATTACGGAAACTTTCGTTATAGTCGCTCCATGCTTTTCGTAGCTCAGTAAGTCCGTTAATATAGTCCTTTGGCTTAGCACCTTTATAAAAAAAGCGATAGGCTTTGTCGGTGTTTAGAGGTTGGTAGACTTTTACAAACGGCTCTTTGTCGGTAGGGCAAATGCGTGCAAAAATAGGGTAGTGTTCGTTACTCGAAACAATGGTAGTTTCGAGCCCATCTTTACCGCTTAGCTTCGTAAGGCTATACCATGCAAGCGATTTATAGCCCAGCGCATCAACGTGCCGTTGCTCTACCTTTGCGCCCAGCACTTCGAGTTCAGCGGGAGTAAATGCTTCTTTGGCTTCGTAAGCGAAATGTCCAGCGGGTTCGCTTTCGGTAGCCGGGCGTTGTTTAAAGTCCGGTTTGTTGATCGTAGCATTCAGCGTATTGCCTACACCGTACCGATCGGCCAACGTGCAAACGCATTCGGCAAAGTTCAAACCCTCTTCACGCATCATCACATCGATAGGGCTTTTAGCGTGAGCATCATCCCCAAAGTCGGTGATTTTCCAAATGTTACCAAACTGCTTAATGTAGGTACTTGCGGTTTTTTCGCCCCGTAAGCAAAACGGCTTTTTAGTGTCTACAGCGTCCTTTGCTTGTGGGTAATAATAAAGAATTATGTCTAACCCGTTTCGGGTTGCTGCGTAAATATCTTCTAGTTTAATCATCTGTTTATTTCAGTGACAAGGTCTATAACTTGTGAGTGTGTAAGTTCTATTTGTTTCGACGTAGAACCCTGTTTAATTGTAAATACATAGGTGTTGATACGCTCGAACAAATACGTTATTTCTATGCCTGTATAGTGGTATGTGTGGCCACGCGTGAGGGCTTTTGGGTTGGTCATGGTCAGAATGGTTCGCCAAGTTTCAAAACGTAGTATTGTTTATCCGGATCAGCTCCCCACTCTTGTTTCCCGTGTCCAATTTCAAGACCTAAACAGTGACACATAAACTTATCGCGATCATGTCCATACCCGTGTACAAATTCAATAATTACATTTTCAGGACGATAAAAACGCCCCTTTATTTTTATACATAATATACCATTGATTACTTTAGAGTTTCCGAAAACCTTATTCCAAAATGGTTTTATTTCTCTATATTCCTCTTTTTTAATACATTCGTCTATCATATCAAACCACTTACGTTTAAGTACTAAAGTGAGGTATCCGGTTGTTTCTTGCTTTGCCATGGTCTTTTAAATAAAATATCCATTATCGCCATCGTCCCGCTTTTCGGGTAGACAGGGGAAAGGCCAAAAATCATCGTCGGTGCCTATCTCGTTGCACAAATTCAGTAGCGCGCAACTGTTACACTTTTCCTCTGTGTCATCGACTGAGTCGGGTACAAAGTCGTATAGCTCCACGTTGTCAATAACAACGGTGTTTTGGTCTGGCGAAATATTAATGTTTGGCATAATCGTAGATTGTTTAAATAAATATTCCGTTAACTGTAACATAGTAGCCACACTTAGCAGCGTATAACTTAGCTGCGTGTAGATCATCAAACGGGCAGACTAATACATAAGAGTTTAAGCCCGTTTTCTCTAAAACTTTTATTTCATCTTTTTGCATAATATTCAATGATTTGTTGGTTAAAGACTATAATTAAAAGACAGATAATAAAAAGAATGCTAAGCACTGTAAATACAGTTATTTGCTTTTTGTTTCGTTCCATATTACTCAAAATCAATAAAGTAAGTTTAAAACTCATGTTTAATTCCGTCGGTTACTGTTTTAAGATCGTAATCTTTACTGAGAGAAAAGAAGTAAGAGCCGGTTGTTTTTGTGTCAATTGATACGCTTTTAAGTCCTGCAACGCCCGGAATAGTTTCTATTCGTTTAGCAATGCATAAATGATCTAGCACATTGAAATTAGTTTTCATGTTCAAAAATCGAAGTCCCATCAAGTGTCTGATTTGATAAACTATACTTGTACCTATTGGGGCTTTAAGTTCGGTGAGCTTGGTAAGTTGATATTTAACGGGCATAATAATAGTGTTTATGAAAAAGTTTTTCGTCGTAACCTTGTTTTACTAATTCTTTCTTTTTGGCTTCGAGTTGCCAAAATGGTTTATCTTCCAATACGGTTTTGTTTCCGTACTTCAATACTCCGGTATTAGGTTTCGGTTGTGTTCCCATCTTCTTCGAGTTTAAAAACGTTGGTACCGTCGTAATCCTGTGATAACTGATTGATAATTGTGCGCTCTAAAATTGGCACTCTCGTAATTCCGCTTTTCCAATTGCGGAATATATGATCCTGCGATTTGCATCGCTCAATAATAAGTCGCTTCATAGTTTTGACATCTCCCGACGGAATGCCGTCCATCCACTTGCGCAACTCATTTACTTCTCTTTTCACTTCGTTTGTTTCCATTTTTTTTAATGTATTATAATTGGCTTGTTTATTGTTTTGTCTAAATTTATTACATTTGTATAGAATTAGACAGTGCAAAGTAAAGTATAATTTACTTATGTGCAAAGTGTATTTGATATACAAAGTGTAATTTATAATCAATTATAAATAATTAAAACACTAAAATTATGAATTACAACGAATTGAAAGAGATTGCAGATGCAAAAAAAATTGAGATTAAAGAACTTGCAAGCGCACTAGAAATGACACCGAACGGCTTTCGTGAGAGTATTAAAAACGAAACTATCCAGCTTCGTAAGCTACGCACCTTGTGCGATCTATTGAGAATCAACCCGGCTATGTTTTTTGACCTACCACGGGGCGTCTACGTCAATAACGTGCACGCACAAGTAGGCGATAATAACCAAATGGCAATTGACAACCGAGATCGTGAAATTGAAAGTTTACGGGAACAGTTAGAAGACAAGAAAGTAATAATAAAAATGCTCCGGGATCAAATAAATGGTACAAGCACAATGAACATTGCAGCCCACCCAAAGCACCCATATAAAAAGAAAGGAGAATGAAAGAGTCTGAAAAAATCGCATTGGCCGTATTGGTTGCTATCTGCTTTGTAGTCGTTAGCGGGTTCGCTTTCTTTGAACACGAACGAAACAACAAACTAGAGAAAAAACAAATCCGGGATAAGGCCTACTTAGATGGGTATTTGAAAGGTAAAGCGGATGGAGCACAACAGGTAATTGACTTGCAACATGAAGCAAATACAAAAATGTGGGACGAAACAAATGCGAATAATAATTAGAAATCAGACTTTTAAACCTTGTAAAGCGTCACAGTATCGCAACACAAAAACTGATATTTAACTGAATTTAGTTATATAACTATCTGATATTCATTGTAAAAAATTAAAACGTAATTGTGTGAGTTCGAATCTCATTCAGCGCACCAACAATAAAAAAGAGTTTCTTCCGAAAGGGAGAAACTCTTTTTTATTAATAACAGGTTATTATTTTAAGTTCACTACAGTCCAAGTTTATTGTATCC
>Ga0302288_1001309_pt1 | contig 16371 bp, 13 predicted proteins | sample III_Fen_N1_1_FD_194549 | JGI IMG/M metagenome (GOLD analysis project Ga0302288, IMG submission 194549) | Peat permafrost microbial communities from Stordalen Mire near Abisko, Sweden - III_Fen_N1_1 | ecosystem: Environmental > Terrestrial > Soil > Wetlands > Permafrost | place: Sweden: Abisko...
CGGACGTTTGGGATTACATGCCCGCGTGTTGGCATTTTATCACCCCATAACACTCGAAATTGTAAGTTTCGAAACTCCGGTGCCACGCGATTTCTTGCATTTATTTCATTAAGTATATTTCCTTTGAAAAACAGAAAGCGAATAACTCAATCAGAGTTATTCGCTTTTTTTTCATCTGCAATGATGATATTTGCTATGTAAATGCTTTAATGGATCATTTTTTCGAATAAGTTTTAAAACGATTCAATCGGAGAGTTTACATTTTTATTGTATAAATAAAAACGTAAACTCTCCGATTGTTACTTTTTAGGGACTAATAGTTTCGATGTGTAGTTAGCCTATGTTGTAAAACGATATATTGTAATCTGAATTGTTTTTGAATATAAATACGTCGCTAAAAAATCACAAATAATATCATAATGCGTAATTTTGTGCTGTAGAAATATCTATATGATATATAATTATTGAAAAATAGAATCATAATGATATTTTGAGTTGTCGCTAAATTGCTACAGAAAATAGCTTTAGAAGTAGAAAATAACTCGTTATATAATCAATAAAAACAATTACGTATGGAAACGACAAAAAATCAAAGTGCACCTACATTGGAGCGTAAACTAGGTCCGGTATCTTTATGGGGTTTAGGGGTTGGATTCGTCATCTCGGGAATGTATTTTGGATGGAATTTAGGTTTACCGGTTGGTGGTACGCTTGGATTAGCTATTGCCACGCTGTTCATCATAGTGATGTACTTGGCCTTTACGTTTAGTTACACCGAATTGGCTTGTGCTATACCAAAAGCTGGTGGCGCATTTGTGTATGGGAGAAAATCGCATGGCAATAACTTTGGATTTCTGGCAGGTATGGCTCAGGTAGTTGAGTTTGTATTTGCTCCACCTGCTATTGCAGCAGCTATTGGTGCTTATTTTCATTTATTTTTGCCCGATGTTTCTACCACTTTAATTGCCGTGGTGGCTTATCTTATTTTTACGGCTTTGAATATATCCGGTGTGAAAGCTGCAGCACGATTCGAATTATTTGTCACAGTACTTGCTGTTGGTGAGTTATTGATATTCTCGGGAGTAACATTGCCTAAATTTCATATGGCAAATCTTGCAATAAACGCATTCCCTAATGGAATTGGTGGTATTTTTGCAGCCATACCTTTTGCCATTTGGTTCTTTTTAGCCATCGAAGGTGTAGCAAATGTTGCAGAAGAAACTATCAATCCACAACGAAATGTGTTGATTGGATTTGGTTCTGCTATCTTTACACTTGTAATATTGGCTATACTTACCTTCGTTTCGTCGATTGGTGTAGGGGGTTGGGAAGCTGTTGTATTTCCATCTGCTGGTGCTGCTGCATCAGATTCACCACTACCAATGGCTTTAAATCAAATTGTTGGTAACAGTCATTTATTGTACCACATGCTTATATTTATTGGGTTGTTTGGCTTGGTTGCTTCTTTCCATGGAATTATTCTAGCTTCAGGGCGTGCTGTTTATGAAATGGGAAAAGAGAACTTCCTTCCACCAGTATTGGGTAAAATTAGTAAGAAATTTCATACGCCTGCCATTGCTTTAGTTGTAAATATGGTGATTGGAATCATTGCATTGTTCAGTGGTCGTACCGGTGACATAATCACGATATCCGTTTTTGGGGCATTGACATTGTACATTGTATCTATGTTGTCGGTACTTAAATTGAGAAAAAGTGCTCCGGAATTGGAAAGACCGTTCAAAGTTCCATTTTTCCCATTAACGCCCATCATTGCGCTTGTCATTGCTGTAGTTTCGTTGGTAGCAGTTATCTATTACAATTTGTATCTGGCTGGTATTTATGTTCTGATAATGGCAGTATCATTCGTTTGGTTTAAAATAGCTTCTTATCAAAAATCAAAACTTGCAGAAGAAGAGGTTGTCTCGGAAATTGTGTCAAAAGATTAAAAATGGAAAGATCGATACGTATCGGTAATACCAGCTACTCTTTCAATTCGCTGAAAGTGTTGCTTGCAAAGGCATCCCCCGACCGTTCGGGGGATGTGTTGGCAGGTGTTGCTGCGAACTCTAATGAAGAGAGAGTGGCTGCACAAATGGTACTGGCCGATACATTTTTAGCTGATTTTCTGAAAGAAGAAATTATTCCCTATGATGAAGATGAAGTAACCCGGGTTATTTTTGATACGCATGATAAGGTGGCGTTTGCACCTATTTCCAATCTGACTGTAGGGGAATTTCGCAACTGGTTGTTGATGGAGGAAACTGATGAAACTGTGCTGAAAGCTATTGCTCCCGGATTAATTCCGGAGATGGTGGCTGCTGTTTCTAAAATCATGAGAAATCAGGATTTGATTCAGGTGGCGTCTAAAGTCAGGGTGGTTACAGCTTTTCGAAACACGATAGGATTAAAGAACCGTCTTTCTGTTAGACTACAGCCCAATGATCCTACGGATGATATGAAAGGTATTGCTGCGAGTATATTGGATGGGTTGTTTTACGGTTGCGGTGATGCGGTCATCGGTATCAATCCGGCAACAGATAATTATCATCAGGTTAGTAAACTGATTTATATGATTGATGAGTTGAGGGAGAAATTTGAAATTCCTACGCAAAGTTGTATTCTGACACACATTACTACCACCATCAATGCTATCGAAAACAATGTTCCGGTTGATTTGGTGTTTCAATCCATCGGTGGTACACAGGGTGTGAATGAGAGTTTTGGTGTAAATTATCAGCTATTAAAAGAGGGTTACGAAGCCGGATTGAGTATCAATCGTGGAACTGTTGGTAACAATTGTATGTATTTTGAGACTGGACAGGGGAGTGCTCTGTCGGCCAATGCACATCACGGAGTGGACCAACAAACCATTGAGACCCGTGCTTATGGATTGGCTCGTTGTTTTAATCCATTGTTGGTAAACACAGTGGTCGGTTTTATCGGTCCTGAGTATCTTTATGATGGTAAGCAGATTATCCGTGCGGGACTAGAGGATCATTTTTGTGGAAAACTATTGGGTTTGCCCATGGGAGTGGATATTTGTTATACCAATCATGCCAAAGCCGATCAGGATGATATGGATACTCTGCTGACTTTGCTGGGTGTTGCCGGTTGCAATTTTATTATGGGTGTGCCCGGGGCGGATGATATTATGTTGAACTACCAAAGCACTTCGTTTCACGATGCTTTGTATGCCCGATCGGTGCTTGGTTTGAAACCTGCTCCGGAGTTTGAAGCATGGCTCATTAAAATGAATCTTTTCAACGATAGGATGAAACCCGTTGAATTGCAAAACAATTATCAATTCTTTTTAAATGCCTCAGCCTTATGATTAATAAAGAACAAAAAACTATAGTCGCAAGTGGTTGGGAATCTCTAAAGAAACATACCAAAGCCAGAATAGCTATAGGGCGGTGTGGAAATTCAATTCCTACACAAGAGTTGCTTGCTTTTAAACTTGCACACGCTAAAGCTATTGATGCGGTGCATGTTCCTTTTCAAAAGGAGTTGGTGATAAAAGAATTGGAAGAGATAAGCGGAACTAAAGTGTTGTCGTTGCAATCGAATGCCAAAGATCGGTCGGAGTATTTGCAACGGCCTGATTTGGGAAGGTCGCTTTCGGAGGCTTCTGCTCAACTGATTAAGACTACCCCAAAAGCAGCCGAATATGATATTGCACTGATTGTTGCCGATGGACTTTCGTCAGTAGCTATTGAGAAAAACATAAGCTCAATGTTTAATTTGCTTTTGCCGGAACTGAAAGGAAGAAATTACTCATTAGCTCCCATTTGTGTCATTGAGCAAAGTAGAGTGGCTATTGCTGATTCGGTGGCAGAATTGCTTAATGCCCGATTGTCTATCATTTTTATTGGCGAAAGACCCGGTCTGATGTCTCCCGACAGTTTGGGCATTTATATGACTTATGCACCTAAAAGTGGTACGACCGATGAACGAAGAAATTGTATTTCGAATGTCAGACAGGATGGACTTTCATACCCTGCCGCCTGCTCTAAGTTACTGTACCTTGTCGACGAGTCATTTAAACGCAGAATTTCAGGTGTAAACTTGAAAGACGAACAAGATACGCAACTACAATCAACAGAAATTCCCTACATTCTCACAGAATAAGTGAATGGACAGTTTGTAATAAATGATTAAAATTAACGTGCAATTTAGAAATAGATTGCACGTTTTTTTTAGTTGTTGTATTGAGTTTGAATAGCTATTTTTTTGTTTATTGCTAAATGAACGGGCTACAATTTAGTCAGTCGGATATTTATGCAACAATAAGAAATGTAAATGTATCAGAGATTGTAGAATATGTAACGCATGGATAACTATGTTTTAAATTAATGTTCTACTTTTGAGACTAAAATTTAATCTTTATTTATGCAACTAAAACATTTTCTAGTGGCTGCCACTTTTTTCATTCCGACACTCAGCACTGGTGTCTCGGCTCAAAGGCCGACAGCCCGATTCAATTACTTTCATTACGAAGGGAAAGACACTCTATTTCAACATCCGTTTGATCCGAAAACAGAGTATCAGAATCCTATTCTTTCGGGTTTCTATCCCGATCCGAGTATCTGTCGTAAAGGAGATACTTTTTATCTGGTAAATTCTTCTTTTTCTTTTTTTCCGGGAATTCCGATATTTACGAGTAAGGATTTGGTGCATTGGAAGCAGATAGGTCATGTGCTCGATCGTCCTTCACAATTAAAACTTGATGGAATACGTATTTCAGGTGGTATTTATGCACCGGCTATTCAATACAATAAATACAACGATACATTTTACCTGATTGCAACCAATGTGAGTGGTATTGGTAATTTTATTGTAAAAACAAAAGATCCGGCCAAAGGCTGGTCGGAACCTATTTTGCTTCCCAAGGTGGGAGGAATTGATCCATCGCTCTTTTTTGACGACAACGGTAAAGCTTATATTGTCAATAACGATGCTCCCGAAGGTACTCCGCGCTATAGTGGGCATCGTGCCATCTGGATTCATGAATATGATGTGAAAACCGACCAGACTTTTGGAACAAGCAAAGTAATTCTGGATGCAGGCGTTGACCCGTCTACTAACCCTATTTGGATTGAAGGGCCGCACCTTTATAAACGAAACGGAAAGTATCTGTTGATGAATGCCGAAGGAGGAACCTCAGTGAATCATTCGGAGGTAGCTCTGTTGAGCGACAATGCGTTTGGTCCTTATGTTCCTTATGCCGGAAACCCTATACTCACGCAGCGGGATATGCCCGAAGATAGGGGCAATAAGATAACCAGCGTAGGACACGCCGACATTGTAGATGATGTGGATGGAAATACTTGGGCTGTATTTTTGGGATGCCGCCCTTACGAAGGCAATTATTATAATACAGGTCGCGAAACATTTTTGCTTCCGGTTACGTGGCAAAATGATATTCCGGTTATTTTACCAAAGGGAGAGCTTGTGCCAACGATAGTAAAAAAAGTAAAATTGGAAGATAAACCAGTAATGACCACCGGTAATTTCAAATTTTACGATGAATTCAAAACAACGGTGGCTGATATGAAATGGCTGATGATTCGCACACCGCGGAGCAACTGGTACAGCATGGAAAAGGGACAATTAATGCTGTCGGTAATTCCTAAGAATATTTATGAAGTAGGGCAACCTGCTTTTCTGGGCTACCGTCAGCAGCATGTAACTTTCGAAGTAACTACAGACTTAAACTTTACACCTTCTTCCGATCAGGATATAGCCGGTTTGGTGTGCTACCAGAACGAGAAAAATAATTTTGTTTTTGGAAAAACCCTTGTAAATGGAGTGCAAACGATAGTACTGGATAGGGCGGAGAAAACAATTGACCGTATTGCCGCCCTGCCCATTCCAACGGGAAATATGAAAGCAGTAGTACGTCTTAAAATTGAAGGAAAAGGAGCTGTTTACAGTTTTTATTTCGCTTATGGCAATAAAGACTGGCAGTTACTAGCAGAAAACGTAGATGCACGTAATCTGAGTTCCCAGAAAGCGGGCGGATTTAATGGCGCTCTGGTAGGACCTTATGCTTCGTCTTCATCTCAACTAAAGAAGTAATCCTTAGAACTGTGAGTTCGGAAAGTTAATCTTGATTAAAACGGACTTCCATTTGCAAGCTTAGAATATAAACGGATAATTCGAACAGAGTTATCCGTTTTTTTTATTCTATTCAATTTGAATAGTTATCTTTACGGATTAATAAAAAAAACGTCCAGTCGACCAACGCATTTTATTTATAGAGAGCATGAAAATAAGCACACTCATTTTTGAATTTGCCCTGACTTGCTTCGCATTGCAAGCCAAACCCATAAAAGTAATGGTATTGACAGGGCATGATGACAAATATCATAACTGGCATGTAAAAGCTAGTTATATTCCGGCAATTCTTAATCAGTATGGCAATTTTGATATTGATTTAGTTCAGATGCACGATTCAGGTTCTGTGGATCCCCATTTCTCCCCTGATTTTTCTAAATACAAGGTAGTTGTTTTGGCTTTTAATGAGGTAAAGTGGTCTGATCAAACGAAACAGGCATTCGAAACCTACGTTAGGGGCGGTGGAGGAGTAGTGGTTATTCACGAAGCGAACAATGCTTTTCCGGAGTGGACCGAGTTTAATGAGATGATTGGTCTTGGAGGCTGGGCCGGGCGCAACGAGAAATCCGGACCTTATTATTATTGGAAAGATGGGAAATCTGTTCTGGATTATTCCGCCGGAGTAGGAGGTAGTCATGGTGAACGGGTTCCTTACGTGGTAAATGTTCGGGATACGGAACATCCTATAACCCGTGGTCTGCCCACCAAGTGGTTGCACCAAAGCGACGAACTCTATGGCAATCTTCGCGGTCCGGCTAAAAATATGCAAGTGCTTGTCACGGCCTTTTCGACCAAAGAAACAGGTGGAACCGGAAAGGAAGAACCTGTGTTATTTACGATAGGATATGGCAAAGGGCGAGTTTTTCAAACAGTAATGGGACATGCTACTGCCGAGTTAAGCGAATCGCTTCAGGATGTGGGCTTTCAGGTAACACTTTCTAGGGGGACGGAGTGGGCTGCAACCGGCAACGTAAAGCAAAAACTTCCGGCAGAGTTCCCCGATGCAACTTCGACTTTGCTCAGAAAATTGGAGAACTTATAGAATGATACTAGATAGCTTGTTGTACATTTGATAGATATTTCCAATAAAAAGATAAAAGCGATTGACTATCGCACAGTTTGCCACGAGTGACCTCGTCTGGTGAACCGAAAAACAAGTGAAGTTGACATTTGAAACTGTCCTGTTTGAGCGACGAAGGAGCGAGTTTGGACGGTTTCAGTCAACTGAGCGTAAGTTTTTCGAGTGAAGCAGGCGTAGTCTTGACTTTTTTGCTTACTTTTTGTGTTAAGACAAAAAGTAAGTCGGGGTTTGGGGCGGAAGCCCCTGCAAAACAAAGCAACTTTTTCAAAGGGCACTACGGGTTAGATAGTTGTTTTTAATCTGATGGTATTCCATTTTTATTAAACGGATAATTCGAATAGAGTTATCCGTTTCTTTATTCAATTCAATTTGAATGTTTATCTTTGCAGCTTAATTAGAAAACCAATGGAGCCGATACTCAACGAAGCCAAGAAATTATATAACGAACCTATGCATACCTGCGAGCATATCCTGAATCAAACGCTGGTTCGGATGTTTGGATGCGGTCGGTCGGTAAATGCGCATATCGAGCGCAAATGTTCAATTACTATTGTACGTTATGTTTAAGTATCTATAAAATAGCATATTATGGCGGTAGAATTGAATTCTCACAACAAAAAAGAATATCCACCCATGCATTCAGCGGAGCATATTTTGAATCAAACAATGATTCGCATGTTTGGCTGTGAAAGGTCTAAAAATAGTCATATTGAGCGCAAAAAAAGTAAGTGTGACTACTTCTTGGCTAATGAACCTACGTTAGAACAGATAGAAGAAATTGAAAATCGGGTAAATGAAGTTATATTACAAAATTTGCCTGTCTCAGCTTCTTTGATTGATAGAAATAATGTTCCTGAGACAATTGATTTGAGTAAATTGCCGGACAATGTAAGTCAAACATTACGGCTGATTTTTGTTGGTGAGTATGATAGTTGTGCTTGTATTGGTGAACATGTTCATAATACCAATGAAATTGGACTATTTAAAATTATAAGTACTGACTTCGCAGAAGGAAGACTAAGACTTCGCTTTAAACTTGAGGATTGCCCTTATGTTGAAGTTGACAGTAGTGCAACAAAATAAATTATATAAAAACAGACTTTGTTGACATTATGCTTCGTTATTTTTAGTCTGTGTATAGATTTGCTTGGTTGAAAGCAAAGCATGTTAGGGTCAAAAGCGAATTCATATAATAAAATGATATTCATTTTCGATGCTATAAGTGTATATAATCCATTTTTCAAGAAAGTCGTTTTTCTTTGCTTAAAGGACGGGGGAGCAAAATGGAGTAACTTTCAGTCACTCACTATATATAATATTTTTTTAGTAAAACTCTTTAAATGTTTCAGTTGGTGACGTTACAATAACAACTAAACTTCATGTAATACAAGTCTCTTGATTACAAAATGCATTTAAAAAATAGTTGCTACTATCTTCATTGTTGTATTAGTGAGCAGCTAAATTACAGCACTGGATCAAACACGATTACAAAGAATGAAAAGCGATAAATGCCCCCTCCAAAACGGGGGCTGGGGTTTTCATTGTTTGTATTCCGATGTCCCCTATTAGTCAAAAGCTTTTCGGCTATAAAAACAACCATTGTGTACTTACTTATTTTTATAGCCGAAGTGCTTTTGTGGGGCATTTAAATCAACTCGTCACATTTCTTGATTTTGTTTTTGAAACTATTAAGCGTAGCGGTTTTAAAAATGAAAGCAAGGTATGTGTTCCTCTCTACCATTAGAGAAATGTTTTTGATAAGCTATTCGGTTATCAAAGTCATTTATCGGTGATATTGTTTTGTAGTAGGGTTCATAATTGACGATAGTAATACAGGCATGGAGCTTGCGGAATGATTGGTGATAAACGACTGCCGAAGGCAAGCTTTGTTCTCAGGTTTCTTTAGCTGAACCTCGAACCCCTACAATGCTCGAATGCGCGGGCTATTTTACATAACGTCAGCTTATATTTAAGGCTATTCATTTGGCGGGTGGCTGGGATGCAACGGCTCCACGCTTACTTTTTTCAAAGCGTTAGCTTTTAAAAAGTGTGTGGTGAAGTGCATCCTAGACGACCACCAAGACTTTGAATATAACTAAGCGTTATGTATAATAGCTATAAAACCTCCTAATTGCACGTGCACACGAATTTTTAAGATTTTGGGAGTTTTGCCGTTTTTTTTCTTCGGCAAAATGGGAAAGCTTAAAAATTCGCTGGTGGTAACTATATTATTCATTTTTAAAAATCAAACGACCAACTATAAATATAATTGCTATAAATATTAAGGTGCCAATTGCTTCATTTCCTTTTCCAACTATGTTGCCCATATTGCAAAGTACAATAATGAATAATATAAGTCCAATTCCCACTATAATTGCGGCTGATTTTTTACTGTTATCTTTGGGCATATGTTGATTGTTTTAATTTAATTTAAAGTTAAAATTGTGTTTTTCTCACCGATACTGTACTAGCTAAGTTATATTATATTCTTTGTGAATTTTATGCTAATTCCAAGTGAATGTGTGATTTGTGCCATTAACGATTTTGTACTCTATGTGTGGGAATTTTTCACCTAGTTTCATCTCCCAAGTATTTTTAGATGTTTTCTTGTAGCTTTTATTGTATGTGTCCATAATTTCGTGTACAATTTTGATACTCTTTGTTGAAATACTAGTTTGACGACAGAAAAATCTATGATCAAAGTAATAAAGCACATCCACATCTGAAGAACTCACAACTAGGCATGGAAGCTTATCTACATAGACAATTGTAGTTTTTTGTTTTGCAAATTCGCGAGTGAGTTCTTGAAATGAATAGCCTAATCTTACTTGCGAAAAAACAAGTGCCGGAAGTAAAAATAGCAACAGAATTATTTTTTTCATTTGTAACACTTTAATGAATTATTCCACTACTCAAGAATAGTCAGTTATAATCAAATTTAAAAAGTTTAAATTATTCAATTCGGATTTAAAAAGTTGTATAGGTATTATTTAGTCTTTTATGTTCCACTCGAATTGGTAGGTCGAACCATTCAATGGAATATATAATATAAACTTATCTCCTTTTTGAAATTTAGCATTCATGTTTCCTGTGATTGACTTACTGGGCTCTACAACATTAGATTTTAAGTAGCCTTCATCTAATGCAGATTGATATTGTTCCAACTGATTGTTGTATTGTGAGATATTCCGTTGAGCATTCTGATTGGCTTGATATTGCGCGCCTGCATTATAAGTTTGTGTTTGTGAAACGGTTGAATTGGCACCATAAGAAGAACCAACACCTGCTACTACATTACCATTGTTGTCAGCTGCAATAGCTGCTGAGTTCACATAGCCCGCAGAAAGAGTGGAGGTTGAAGAAGTGGAAACTCCTGCATTCATTGTAGCAAGATTCTGACCTACCGAATTCCAAAATGATTTGCTACGTAGTTTCTTTCCAACGATGTTTGCAAACTCATCGCTGGTGTAAGGCTTGCAGGAGTACGTTTTTGTATTTTTTTCAACAAATCCATCGAGTTTATCAGCTTCAAATACAATGGATTGATTAAGATTATTGCCGACGACAATTGACGCTAGAAAATACTTTCCATTATCGCTGCTAATTGTAACATTGACGGCAAGAAAAATTCCATTCATTTTATAGTACAAAAATGTCGCACCATTCGAAACTGTTGATTTCATATCGGCAAGTGTCGGCTTGTCTTGAATTACCTCTTTCGATTCTATGTTATATTTGATGCGGTTGCCTGCGTTATCTTCAAATGTCGTATAATTGTTAGCCTTTTGTCCATCTGACATTTCTGTTTCATAATGGCCGCTACCATCTTCTAAATATTGAAAAAAAGTACCGTCCATTTTTTCATTTTTAAATGTTGCTTTGAATTTTACCGCCCCATTTTCGTAGTATTTCATTGAAGATTGCGTTGCTCCATTAGTATAAAAAGTCGCTTCGCTAGGTTTTCCATTATCATAATATAAATTTGAGCTTTGAATTTCTCCATTAGAGTACTTATATGCTTCGCTAGGTTTCCCATTCTCATTGAATCTTTTGAGTTCACCATTTGGTAATCCGTTGCTATAATTTGCAAAGTTTCTAATTGAACCACTTTCATAATATTCAGTTTGTAAACCCTCATGTTCAGACGAATCATTATAATAGTATTCAGCCTCTTTTTTTCCTGTTTTGTAGTATGCTAAAACTTTCCCTTTCCATTTACTCTTACTATCATCATATTTATCAATATAAGAAAAACCTCCTTCCCCCTGCAACTCACCTGTTATGAAGTAATTTTTTTCGACATTTCCGTACATTGATCCCTTAGGAGCTTCGTAAATTACACGCATGTATGATGCTAATTCCTTTACTGCAACACCTTTCCAATTTGTATCATAATAAATAGTATCGATTTTTTGTGCTTTTAAACCATGTAAACAAAGCAGTAATGTAGTTGCAATAAGAAGTTTTTTCATAAAAATAGTTTTATTTTTCACCTACTCATAAGCTTTTCAGTATTCGCTCCTTACTTTGTTTTGGATTTTCAGGTTATTCCATATTTGTTGATTTTTGGGCATAAAAAAAGGCGTGGAACTAAACTTCCTCGCCTTTTAGGTACCGCCAAGCACCTTATCTGCAAATAAGAATAGCCCACGCCAGAGGCGCAGGCGTATCACTTATTATTTTGCAGATAATCTAAAAATTGGCGGTTTTAAAAGGCAAAAATAAAAGCTAACGCTTTTCAATATGTAATGCAATTGTCGCTACAATTGACGAATTCAACTTTATAATGGCTGTAACCCTAGGGTTACACTTCCAGTTGATTGATATGCAAAAGTACATAAAAATTTCACATAAGAATGTGATTTTGAAAATAAAGTAATAATTGTTTATTTACAAAGATTTACTAAAAGACCCATTGAAAATTCACTATAAAATGATGTAACAGAAAGCTGCCTTTTTTCTTAAAATAGTAGCGCTAATTTAAGAGAGATGACCTTTACTGGTTTAAACTGAAAAATTACATAAAAAAAACTCTTTAGTCGCAAAATTGAAGTCGATTTCTTGAAACGGGTGACTTTTTCTGCTTCCCCTATAAAAGACTAAATATGTCTAAATTTCTCCCTGTTGATTTATATTATGATGCTAGAACTGATTTTTTCGAAAAGCTCTGGCTTTATGGAAATTAACGTATAAGTGTTTTTGTCAGTACGTTTATCTTCCGTGTAGTTATCAAAATATTGTATTATTGTGTCTTGGGAGACTTTGAAAGGCTTGTTATTAGTTTTCAATAATTTATGTTTGTCGAATATGATTTGTAGCCTATTCTGTATGTCTTTTTTTTGTATTGGAGTTTTAAAATCAGGAGAAAATTCTCTTACAATATCTTCAATTACTTCTTTGCTCATTCTTGCTTCTGCATATTGGTTTGCCAGTATTGTAGTTTGTAGCAATTTACTAACTGCTTTAAAAGTTTTTAAATTGCTGACCTTGTTTGTTCCTACGAGTTTTTGTAATTCAATAACACAACTTGCATTAACATATTGGTCTGCGGTAGCAATTTCTTTCAATAAAACAAGAATCTGGTCGGCAGAGACTCCTAATTTTAGTTGTTTCAGTATGCTGCTAATCTGTTCTTTTTGCGCTGTTTTTTTGTTCGTGAAACGATGTGGTAAATCAATGTCGTTAAAAGTAAATGTAGAATCGAACTTGTCGGTGTGTGTGAGATTAAAATAATTCGAATCGTTATATGCTTGAATCAGATTATTGGTACTACAATAAACTGATTTGACACGTTCTTTATAAAGAACATTTAACACTCCGAATATATTCATTTCAAAATCTGTTTGAAAATTTGGGGTGATTAAGTATGGAAATATCATACAATTTTGATATTCTGTAAGTATGGCAGTTTCCTCTAAAGCAGATTGAGTATTCATATGTCTTTGCTTTAAATTCTGTGCTGTAAGCAACCATTGTTTAAATGTAATATTAATGTCATCAGGTGTCAGGTACTTTGTAATCACTAAATCAGTTATATGGCACATCGAGTTAATGCGTTTTCCGTCTGGCTGTATATTTCTAAACCTTCCCTGAATTTGAATAGCTTCACTGAAAGGGTCAATTCTGGAGTGTGTGGCTATTTGTATATTGGTGATTAAGATAATGTCCGGAGCTACTGAAAGATTGAAATCAACTGCTGAGTAATAGCGCGAAGTAAAAAAGTTTATGTGCTTAACTGTTGAATTATCAACTTTATCTTCAACGTGAAAATCTTCAGTTCTTAGTTCATTGTGTCTGCTGTCGGAACAGAAGATTGTGTATTTGTCTGCTGAGATATTAAATTGTTCGATTATTAATTTTATTCCTCTGATAGAATTAAAAAATATGCAAATACAGGTACTATTGTTATCTAGTAATGATTGAATTTTTTCTTTAACAGTAGATTTAAAAACGTTAGTGGTTATAAGTTCTAAATCTATTTTATAGTTGAAATCTGGTTTTATGATAAGCTCGTGAAAATTAAGTTTAGTTAATTCTCTGTTCAGTGTTTTTAAGGGCGTGGCAGAGATAAAAGCTTTTGTGTTGAACTTAAAAAAGTCAGCTATAGGAAAAGCGATACTCTCACGAAATTCGTAATCTTGTCCAATCTTCTCACATTCATCGAATAGACAGAAGTAACCTGTATAAATATCTATGCATAATTCAGTAGCTAAATCCCTAATTCTGTAGAAACTTTCTGGTGTTGTAAGTAGTTTTTTGTATTTAATGTCTGGATTTTGTAGATATTTCTTTAAGGCTATATCTGTACTACCTCCTTTGTAGACTCCCAGACATTCGGGGTGTGTTTCTAATTTGCCAATGATAACTGGCACATTTGGCTCTATGATTATGGAGTTTCTCTTTGCTTTAATCTCCATGTAGGTTGCACCGATGCCTGTGAGAGTTTTGTTTATGACTCTATCTGACGGTAGTAACTGGTGTCCTACTCGATTTAAAGCATCGGAAAGGTACTTATCTTCTTTTGTGAAGGTGATAGTTTCTGTAATCATTGTTTTGTAATTTCTTGCTTCTAGTATGTTCGAATTTATTCATTAGCTAACTGCATTCTGTTTTCAGGTGTATCCATTGCTTCAATAAATGATTTGATGTCATATTCTGAAGTTGAACTGTCAAATGAGAATGGATTTTTATCATTGGAGATTAATCCTTTAATTATCCCTTTTCGGGTTGTTGTGTCAAATCTTATATCGTTTGACTCGTTGATTAAAACAATATAGTTTTTTTTGCTCAGAAATCCTACTAAGTAGATTAATCCATTTTTGAGTGTTATATATAGTAGTTTTACGAGTGGTCCGTCTGTAAATATATTTATCGATTGAATCAAATCATTGCAGATTATTTTCTTTTCTTCTAATGATGGATTATCAATTTCGAATGTATTGGGGTTGTATTCGGTTTCAATTTTTCTTTGTAAATTGGTGTTTTTCGCTAATAATTCATCTGAGAGCCTATTTTGTCTGTTCTTATCATTTTCGATTCTGCTTTTGTGTTCAAATAATTCATCATCATTGAAAAGACCTTTTATATATCCGTTATTTAGCCTTCTCTGTTCCTTTTCCAATTCTTCGAGTTGGCTGGCTATTTGTTCAATTGATTTCTTATTTTCGTTGATTTGTAATTGGCTTAGCTCCTTTTCCTCCTTGGTTTTTTTGATAAATTGATCATATTCGTAAATATGTTTTAGTGAAGTCCAAACGGCTTCATCTCCTTTCTCAACATTCAATTGTCCATTTCTACAGCCAATCCGTTGGTTTACGTTTGCCCTCATGTCTGAGTCCCTATATACTCGCTTTTTGTTATTATTGGCAAATACGTAAGGTTTGCCACACAGCCCACAAAATAAAAGCCCTCTCAATAAAGCAGGTTCTAATCTTCCCTTGTCACTTTGGCTTTTGTTTAAATCAAATCTGCTTTGTACAATATCGAAAAGACCCTTATCTAAAATTGCAGGCGCATCAAAAAGACGAAATTTCTCTTTGGTTGTATCTTTGTCAATGACACTTCTCAGTTTGCCTTTGCCATAATAAATCGGATTTTTAAGCATCTGATAAATTGTACCTTTTACCCATTTAATATCACTTTTGCCACTTTTTAATGGGACTTGTTTCGCATTGAAAATGTCTGCAATATATTGAAGGTTTTTGCCCTCACTGTATAAATTAAAGGCATTTATAACATGTTCCGCTTCTGTTTCTTTGATATATAGGTGTTTGTCTTGCAGATAATATCCGAATGGGGCAATGTTGGTGTAACTGTGGCCTTTTCTTAAAGCATTTTCTTTGCCGGATTTAAACTTTGCCTTCAAGTTTTCAGCATCCATTTGAGCAAATACCCCTAACATGTATATATAAATTGAGGCCATTGCATTGATTTTGCCATCAGAATCTAAAGTAATGATATTCCTCTCTTGAAAATGGATACAAATGCCTTTCCCAGCAAACTCATCAACTAATGCTATGAAGTTAGTGGCTTTCCTGGAAAGTCTGGAAATGTCCCAAACGAAGATACGCTCAACATCTTCTTTTTTTAGTTGACGCATTTTAGTCAGCTGTTCTCTTGTTTCCATATCTGCTACAGCCGACCTTTTTTCTTCATATACTGACATTATTTCATATCCTAATCCTTTAGCCAGTTTTCTCAATTCAACTTCTTGGCGTTCGTAGTCTTGATCGTTAGTCGACACACGTAAGTAAATTGCAGCTTTTTTCATACCTTTGTTGCTTTAAATAGTATACAAATATAGTGAAAATATATGATATGTACAATAGTTAGTGAGCGCAAGAAATCAAAGTGCGATTACCTTCTCAGCACAGCACCCACCGAAGTGCAAATTGCCGAAATTACCCAAAAGGTAAATGAAGTTATTAATGCTCATTTACCGGTATTCGAAGAATTGATGAGTAGAGAAGAAGCTGCTAAGATAGCCGATTTGTCTAAGCTTCCGGCTGATGCTTCTGAAACCCTGCGGGTGATCCGCGTTGGCGACTATGATGCTTGCGCCTGTATCGGTCAGCATGTGGACAATACTTCGGAGCTAGGACGTTTTGAAATTATCAGTCATGATTTTGAAAACGGTCGTTGGAGAGTTCGTTTTAAATTAGTCTAAAATAAGT
>Ga0302288_1001310_pt1 | contig 16370 bp, 13 predicted proteins | sample III_Fen_N1_1_FD_194549 | JGI IMG/M metagenome (GOLD analysis project Ga0302288, IMG submission 194549) | Peat permafrost microbial communities from Stordalen Mire near Abisko, Sweden - III_Fen_N1_1 | ecosystem: Environmental > Terrestrial > Soil > Wetlands > Permafrost | place: Sweden: Abisko...
CAAAAACCGATATAATAAGTGGTAGATATATAAGGTGGATATAAGAATTTGTCCCGCCCGAGAGATATAGTATGTATGTTATTGCAATAACACTGAGTCCAAGAAAGAGAACCCAAAAAAATTCAGATTTAGCATTATTACTATTAGTATCCGAAAGATTTCCCAGACGTTTATACAATATCTCAGTTGCTTTTTTATGTGCCTTATTATATGACAGTACTAAAATTTTTCTCATATCCACCTCTTTGATTAGTATAGTAGATTAAATTTTGAATTTACTGATGATTGTCTGTAGGTTCTCCGCTAATTTTGCCAATTCTTCACTGGAATATGCAACTTCTTCGACGGATGCTGTTTGCTCTTCCATGGATGCTGTAACTTCCTGTGTTGATGCAGAATTCTCTTCAGCTATAGCCGAAAGGTTCTGCAGGGTATCCATTATTTCATTTTTCATTTTTTGCATTTCTTTACCGGAACCATTCAGATGTTCTACTGTATTCAAAGTGTTTTGTATCGCTTCTTTTATTGCAATATAATTTTCTTTATTTCTCTTAACGCTTTCTGCCTGTTCATTGATAACCGAAATCATATTAGAAATTGTTCTGACAGCCTCTTTAGAATTGGTCAGAAGTTCGTTCACTGTATTATCAATTTCCTTTGTGGAAGCAGCAGATTGTTCTGCCAGTCTTCGGATTTCTTCTGCAACAACAGAAAAGCCTCTTCCTGCTTCGCCTGCTCTGGCTGCCTCGATAGCTGCATTTAGTGCAAGTAAATTTGTCTGTTCAGCAATAGACGCAATTACACCGCTGGCCTGGCCTATTTTCTGGGAACTCTCATCTGTTTTTATAATAACTGCATGTATTTCTCTACCTGCCTGGTTATTTTCTTCAGTTTTAATTGATAGATATTCAATATCTTTCATTCCGGTATCTACCACATTTCTAACGTCCATAGAAGCGGCGTTCATTTCCTCCAGGAATGTCTGGTCTTTTTCAATTACTTCCCCCAGCCTGTTGGCTTTTTCTGATCCATCCTGAGTATACTGGGCCTGATCGGAAGCTCCTTTGGCTATTTCCATAATCGTATGCGCTACTTCTTCTGAAGTACTCGCAGTTTGTTCAGAAGTAGCTGTAAGCTCTTCGCTGGCCTGAGCCAGATGTTCACTGGAATGTGTTATCTCACCCACTATTTCTCTTATACTATCTGTAATTCCCTGGAGCGCTCTGGATAAAGTGCCTATTTCATCTTTTTTATTTTGATATTTCGCATCTATATTTCCAGTAATATCAAGTTCAGATATTTTTTTTGCCTGGTTAACAGATATAATAATTGGTTTTGTTATTGAATTACCTATTAAATAAGCAATAATTATGCATAAAATCAAGCTTATGAAAATTGCAATCAATACTCTGTTCTGAAGGTCATAGGAAGCTGCAAGAACTTCAGATTTTTCTGCTGTTAAAATCAGAATCCAGTTTGTGCCTTCTACTGCATTATAACTGGCAAACATATTTTTTCCGCCATAGGTATACGCTGATATTCCACTGTCACTATTAATAACCGTGGTAAACAAAGCTGCCAGCGAATTTAAAGAAGGATCAGTTGCTGCTTCTGTAATAGGAGAAAACTGATTTAATACTTTTTCCTTATCCGGATGGGCAATTACCACACCTGAACGATTAATCAGATAACCATACCCGTTTTTTCCATAACCCGTATCTTTAACAATATCACTTAATGAATTGCCATCTCTTCTTCCAATTAGTGCCCCAACTACATTTTGATTCTTATAAATCGGTACAGCAACCATAATAACCGGTTCATTTGTTACAGTACTTATAATAACATCCGAAATATTTGCTTCTCCCTTAAGAGCTTTAGCAATATAATCGCGGGTACTTAAATCCGCTGTAGTATCATCAATATAGCTTGCCATTCCGTCCATTCCAACTACTGCAAGTGTTAGGAAATCTGTGTTTTCAATCTGAGATTCCAAATAGGATTTCTGGGTATTCCAGTCCATGCTTTGCATGGTTGCGTTGGAAGCTATCATTTCCAGTGTTCTGATCTGAGTTTCCATACGACTCTGTGTAAGAAGTGCATCTTCTTCTGCCAGTGATGTGAGAGATTCATCCGCTGCTGATTTCATAGATGCCTGTGCACTTAGTAATGATACAATTCCAACTACCAGGGTTGAAAGTAAAATAAGCCCTGCGAAACTGATCATTAATTTTGTTTTAATACTTTTCATAAATTCCTCCAGTGTATCTTTTATGTTTTTCTTAGGGCAAAAGCCCACTTATAATAAGATTGTCTGCAAAAACAGTCCCCTTATAATTAAAAAAAATCCCCTTTATTGTAAAAGGGGATTTTTAATCTGCAACTGGCTACCATCTTTAAAAAGGAAGGTCCTGAGTTTTGCGTCCTTACCTTTCGATAAGTTTGCCCACTTTTAAGTTATAATTAAATTTATTACAAAATGCTCAATGTATAGTAATCTTCTCTTTTATCTATATCTCAGGTACTACACGAATTGAATTGTAACTTATATTAATTTTGTATGCAACAGTAAATGCAAAAAAAATTTATTTTCTTTATTTTAGGGAACTCATGTATGCAAGATATGAATTATCTCTGATTAATTTTCCTAAAATCTGTTCCAGAATATTGTTATTATAAAGGAAATGCAAAATCGTATTATTTCCTGCACTACGAATTACATATTCGCTGATTGATCCCAGATCAAAGTAGTTAAATAAGAGGAATGCAATCCAGATAAACACGATTCCTTCCAGGAAGCCAAGTATTATTCCCGCAGTTTTATTTAATAATTTTATAACAGGAAGACCTGCTATAATCTTCAGAGACATAAATAAAATACTAAGAAGTTTAAATACAAAACCAATTACCAGAATAAAAACAATGGCAACTACCATGCTGTTCATTTTTCTGTCCATAAAGCCTGTAACGGCAACTCCAAACAGAAAAACCACGATAACTGCTACAAACAGCGAAATGATAGATACGATTTCTTCTACCATCCCATTTTTAAAACCACGAACCATAGATAAAATTACAATCACCAATGAAACAATAAAAACAATGTTTATAGCCATTATGTCCTCCTACTTAAGCTCAATAGTATCGATATACTCTCCTCCAACCAATACAAATCTATTTGCTTTGGCTGTTGGAATTATGATTTGTATCTGTTTCTCAAAAGTACCGTTATATTTTTCTGTTCCTGCCATATTGCATAAAATACACTGATCTGGATTGTATATCAGAATATTTTTATTAGTAAATAAGATATTTGAATATTCAATATTAAAAGCTTTCTGAAGAATGAGTTTTCCTGTGGTATTGTATACATCCATGCGATACTTATTTTCGCCTGAAGTATCAATATAAACCAAACCCACATAACCATCTCCATAAAAGACGCTATGTACTTCATCCTGGAGAATAATCTCATTTTCGCTGACAGGTTTTTGTTTGCCTTTATAAAACATGATTCTGGAATCTGATACCGCAAAAGAAGTTTCATCATCTAAAAATCCCAAAGTTGGAACTACCATATCCGAATAATCGTAGGCACTGACCAATCGGTCAGACGAAGCATTCTGCCCCACATCTCCAAAATTATAATAGGCAACACTGGTAACCATTTTATCGTCAACAACTTTTAAATAGGACACATTTACAATTTCACTGCTATCTGAGATATTAACCGCTACCGGATATCCACTCTGATCCATGGTGGTTCTAAATTTCGCAATAACGCCACCCTGGTCGTCATACACATATATCCAGGTAATATCAGTATCCTCCAGCACGGTCGCCACTACTCCTCCCGCTGAAACAGCAAAATAACGGATAGGCAAATTGGTAGTGATTTCACCCAGAACCTGAGTTGTATCCATAACATAGATTGTTCTTCCGTTATAATCGCCAATTGCCACCTTATCTTTACTGGTTTCTATTAAAGGCTCCTGCATTTCAAAAGTCTGGTTCCAGACTGCTTCACCACCTACATTAGAACAACTGATACCGTCTTTACTATAGGTTAGGATATTTCCAGAAAGTTCTATGGTTTCTGTATCAGATATTTCCTGCTTTTCTACGGAAGTCAGCACATCATAGGATTTATAGATTTTATTATTCCATTGAATATAAAGAACTCCGAAAATACCAATAATTACCAGAATAAATAAAAGCAATCGATAAAAAATAGATCGTCTGTGGTGTGTGATTTTTCCCTGCAGTTTTTCTTTTTCAGGTTGATCCTTGGTTTTTACATATTCTCTAATATTTGACATGTTCTGCACCTATCTGCTTAATTATCTGGCATTCCACTTATCTGAATTTATAAACAGTGGTTGTATCATAAGGTTTTTCAGGAGATGTAAAAGGTTGTGGAAAATCAGATTCATTTGCAGCGTTTGGATAGTACTGGGTTTCCAGACATAGTCCCATTCTTGGTCCATACTGCGCGTTATCTTTTCCAGGTCCTTTTCCAATGAAATTACCTGCATAAAACTGAACTCCGGGTAAATCTGTATAAACATCCATAATCCTGGAAGCTTCAGCATTTTCTACGGTAGCAATCTTCTGAACTTCTCCGTCCCATCCGTCTACTACCCAGTTATGGTCATAGCCTCCTACTAAAAGCAATTGTTCATCCTGTTCATTAATTGCCTGCCCCACTCTTTTTGGTATTGTAAAATCAAAAGGAGTTCCCACAACAGTTAAAATTTCTCCCGTTGGAATGGCACCTGCCACTACTGGCGTATAGTTACTTCCAATAATAGTTAAAATATGGCTATGAATATCTCCTGATGAATGTCCATCTAAATTAAAATAAGAATGATTTGTCATATTAAACAAAGTTCTTTTATCTGTCGTTGCATAATAATGGATTTCAATTGCATTTTCGCTGGTAAGCGTATAGGTCACAGTAATTTTTTTATTTCCAGGAAAACCTAACTCACCATCTTTTAAGAAAGTTTCCAATATTATACTGTTATTATCTTCTGTTACAGACCATACTTTTTTATGAACTCCTGCTTCAAAATCACTATGGAGATTATTTAAACCGTCATTTACAGCCAGTTTATAGGTTGTTCCATCAATTTCAAACTTTGCATCCTTAATACGGTTGGCATTTGGTCCCACAGTAGCGCCAAAAAAACTGCTGTTAACAAAATAATCTTCTAATTTATCATAGCCTAAAACCACGTCTGCCAGATTTCCATTTTTGTCGGGAACTAATAATTTAACCAGAATTGCACCATAATTTGTTATATGGGCTTCCATACCATTGCCATTTTTCAGGGTATATAGGTATACATCTTCTCCACTTTTGGTCTTACCAAAAAACTTCTTGTCCATTGATTCTCTTTCTCCTTTTTGTTTAACTGCATTTTATAGCTCAATCCGGCCTTCTAAAGCTCTAAGTAAAGTAACCTCATCAATGTATTCCAGATCTCCACCTACAGGAACGCCACTGGCAATTCTTGTCACCCTGACCCCTGTTGGTTTTATAAGCTTACTGAGATACATTGCTGTGGTTTCCCCTTCCAGACTGGAATTGGTAGCAATAATAACTTCTTCTATTTCATCTTCAAGACGCTTGATTAGTTCCTTCAGCTTTATATCATTTGGTCCGATACCAAGCATTGGTGATATGGCCCCATGAAGGACATGGTAAACGCCTTCATATTTTCCGGTTTTTTCATATGCCGCAAGATCTCTGGTATTTTCTACAACCATAATGACTTTATGGTTTCTTTTTTCATTTGCGCATATTGGACAAACTTCCTGATCTGTCAAAGTGAAACAGGTCGTGCAGTAACGGACATTTTCCTTGGCCAGTAAAATAGAATTAGCCAGACGTTCAACTCTCTCTTTTGGCATATTCATCAAATGAAAAGCCAGCCTTTGGGCTGATTTGCTTCCAATGCCCGGAAGTGCCGATAATTCATCTATCAGTTTATTCATATAACCGCTGTATAAATTCATTAGAATGGAAAGCCTCCGCCAAGACCTAAGCCACCTGTCATTTTACTCATAGCGTCACTGCTTGCATCTTCTGCCATGCGCATTGCTTCGTTGACTGCTGCCATAATTAAATCTTCCAGCATTTCAACATCTTCCGGATCTACAACTTCTTTATCCAATTTTACTTTGCTGATAACTTTTTTACCAGTTACGGTAACTTCTACAGCACCGCCTCCTGCTTTTGCAGTAAACTCTACTGTTTCCATTTCTTTCTGACTTTCTTCCATCTGGCGTTGCATTTTCTGCGCCTGTTTCATCAGATTACTCATATTCCCAGGCATTCCGCCTTGAAATCCTCCGTGTTTTGCCATGTGTTATTCCTCCGTAAATTCTTATTCGTTTTATCTTAATACTTTTCTGTCTTTTAAGACAGTAGCAATTTGCTTACTTTTTTTAGTTTCGTTATTTTGATTATTTTCATCCAGTCTGACTTCTATTAATAGAAGCTTCATTATTCCTCTTCTATCTCAATATCCATGTTTATAAGTCGGCTAAGATCCACATAGGAATCTTCAAATTTCCTATTGGGCTCCACACTCTGAACATTGATTTCTATTTCCTTACCAATGGAGTTGCTTAATAGTTTTTCAACACGTGCTTTTGTTTCCGGATCTCTGGTCAAGTAAGCAAAAGCAATCTCATCCTCAAACACCAGCATCAGCCTGTTATCACCGCCAAGGCTTAATTTTGCTTCTTTTAAAAATTTTTTCAGAGGCATTTCCACAGAACCTGCTATCGAAACCCAATTCTGAACCATTTTTTTCACATCTTCCGGTATTGCTTTGGGAAGTGGAACGGATTCTCTTTTCACAGAAGACTGATTCTCATTTCCTGATGTATTTCCACTCTCATCCTCCCGGACAGGTATCATCCCTTTTTCCATTTTATCTTCCAATACCCGGACTCTGTCAATTAAAGAATCTCTGGAAGTTTCCATTTCCGGTTTACAAAGACGAATCAAACCCATTTCAAGCAGAATTCTCTTCTGTGATGCATATTTCATTTGCCCTGAAAGTTCTGAAAAAACACGGATATATCTCATAATGGTGTCAATTCCCGCCATATTAGCTTCTTCTTTTAAGCGGGTAAGATTATCTGTAGATACATCTATTACATCTTCAATGTGTTCCGATGTTTTACATAACATCAGATTTCTCAGATACCAGGTGAAATCGGTTACAAACTGGGTGAGTTCTCTTCCCTGCATTACGATTTCTTCTAATAATTCTATACAGGCAAGTACCTTCTGTTCCAGTACATATCTTAGCAATCTGCTAAAAACACTGGTATCTACTGCCCCAAGAACATCTAATACTGAATCATAGGTCAGTTTATTTTCAAAATAAAAGGCTATACACTGGTCCAGCAGGCTTAATGCATCACGCAAGGAGCCATCGGCTGTTTTTGCAATATACCGTAATGCCTTTTCGTCTATCTCTATATTTTCCTTTTCTACCAATTCCCTGAGACGGTCCGCTATAATATCGATGCTGATTCTTTTAAAATCATATCTCTGGCATCTGGAAAGAATAGTAATGGGTATTTTATGAACCTCTGTTGTAGCCAGAATGAAAATAACATAAGCCGGTGGTTCTTCCAGAGTTTTTAACAAAGCGTTAAATGCGCCAATGGAAAGCATATGAACTTCATCAATAATATATACTTTATATTTGCCTTCCGCAGGGGAATAGGATACTTCGTCCACGATTTCCCTGATATTATCAACACCATTGTTAGAAGCAGCATCGATTTCAATTACATTCATGCTGGCTCCCGCTGCAATTGTTTTACAGGACTGACAGATCCCACAAGGGCTTCCCTCAACTGGATTCAGGCAATTTACTGACTTTGCAAAAATTTTTGCAATGGTTGTTTTTCCGGTACCTCTGGTTCCACAAAAAAGATAGGCATGTCCGATTCGATCGGCTTTAATTTGATTTTTTAATGTATTTACGATAGGTTCCTGACCTTTTACATCCCCAAACTGGTCTGGTCGGAACTTTCGATAAAGCGCTGTATATGACATGACAATCTCCTGTTATTACTTCTTCTTAAAATCCTGTTTAATCGCCAAAACAAATGCCCAAAAGTTTTGCTTCCTCTACAATTGAGGCCGTAGGTGAAACGTATTTTAGCTTTCCAGCTACCTCACTTAATGGAGTTTTTACGATTTCACGGTTCTGTATTGCTACCATATATCCATATTCATCATTTAATATCAATTTTGCAGCTTCTGAACCCAGACGGCTGGCAAGCACACGGTCATATGGACATGGTGTTCCACCTCTCTGCATATGGCCAGGAACTGTTACTCGCACTTCCGATCCTGTTCTCTTTTGTATCTGTGCTGCTATTTCATATGAAACACTTGGATATGAATAATTTGCCATTTTTTCTTTCATTTCTTTTTTTGTAAGCTTTGCATCTTCCTTGGAAATAGCTCCCTCTGCAACAGCAAGAATGGTAAATCTGCTTCCCTGCATACGGCGATTTTCAATGGCTTCTACCAGTTTGTCTATATCATAAGGGATTTCCGGAATCAGGATGATATCTGCTCCGCCTGCCATTCCGGCATTCAATGTAAGCCAGCCCACCTTATGTCCCATAACTTCCACGATGAATACTCTTCCATGGGAATCAGCTGTTGTATGAATGCAGTCAATAGCATAGGTTGCAATATCCACAGCACTCTGAAATCCAAAAGTCATGTCTGTTCCCCAGAGATCATTATCTATGGTTTTTGGAAGTGTTACTATATTAAGTCCTTCTTCACGAAGTAAATTAGCGGTTTTATGGGAACCATTCCCGCCTAAAATAACCAGGCAATCCAGATTCAGTTTCTTGTAATTATGTATCATAGCTTCTACTTTGTTCAAACCGTTTTCATCCGGTTCCTTTATTGTCTTAAAAGGAACTCTGGAGCTTCCCAGTATTGTGCCTCCTCTGGTAAGAATGCCCGAAAAATCAAATCCGTTCAACATTCTGTAATTACCATAAATCAAACCTTTATATCCTTCTAAAAATCCATATATTTCCAAGTCTTCTGCGCAGTTTACTAATGTTTTTACTATACCTCGCATAGCAGCATTAAGAGCCTGACAGTCTCCTCCGCTGGTTAACATACCAATACGTTTTCTCATAGGTACCTCCAATGTAATCATAAATTTTTCTATATATTTTCAAAATTTTCACATAAAATAACACACATCAAAATTATATCTTATTTTATGGTTTATCACAATAATTTTAAAAGATTTTGTGGTGGTGTACTTTTTCCAGATCTTTTTTTCCGTTGCTGATAGGGGTTGACTAAGTCTTCCGCTGTGGATATAATTATCTAGGTTAATCAGTAAATTCTGGAGAGTTGTCCGAGGGGTTTAAGGTGCAGCTCTCGAAAAGCTGTGTGGTTTGCGCCACCGTGGGTTCGAATCCCATGCTCTCCGTAATAAGATAAGATGGTCTGCAATAGCAGTCTAAATACGATGGTCCTCTTTTGCGGACCATCGTTAAAAAAAGCTATGGTTCCGTTTCCTTAGGGAAGTCGGTTCCATAGCTTTTTTATTGTGGGATGAATCTGTTGTTTTTATCTTGTTAGTTACGATATTTTACAGTGCAATAAACTGTTTTTATAATATCGATAAGAGAAAAAATGGCAATGATGATGAGAATTATATTTGTCATTTGAATGAAATAACTGGTAGGAAATATATGCGTTTCGTCTGTCATCATGGTACTTCCTACCCTATAATAGCCATTTGTATTCCAAATAGGAAATCCTTTTAGAATAATAAGATCTAGAATATATGATAAAGTCTGAAGCACTATCGTAAAAATCATAACTGTCATATTATATCTTCCTACAAGGAAACGAATCATTTGATTGACAAAACACAGGCTGAATACAATTACAAATAACGGAATGACCTGAGACCATATATTCATATTAAAGTAAGGTATGAACATCGAGGTCGTAACCTGCTCTGTACTCGTACCCGTACCCGTCATAATATATAGCCCTAAACTATTTGGTACAAAGCAGAACCATATTGCAGCAATTACAATAAAAGCCATTCCCACGATACTTTTCCACCTACTTATTACCGCTTTCCTACCAGGTAACATTGGTAAGTTTTCTGGTTTCCATTCCGGCCGTGTTATATTCAGCTTTACCTGCGCTTTTTCAATAATCGCAAAAAAAAGCGTGATACCCGCAAAAACATTTATAAAAATATACGGAATCCGCATAAAACTATCTAAATTAGTCTCTAAATAAATTCCGATGTTTCCACTTCTTGATGCTTCATAAAAGGCTAATGTGACTTTTGATATGAGTAGTCCTATCAGAGTACAAACAAGAGCGATTTTTAAAATAAAAGTATACTGGTCATAATATTTTTCGCCAATCAGATGTTTTTCGCCTTCTCTGTACTTAGCTGCCAGCTTCGCAGGACTTCCCAGTTCCTTTAGTATCTCTCCAATTTCTTTTTCGTCCGCTTCCCAAAAATTACCTTTTTCTATTATCATATCCTCAATAAGCGTTTTTAATTCTTTTTTTATATCTACTTTCTGTTTTTCAGGTAATCTTCTTATCACATCATACAGATATCTTTCAATTAATTCATTTCCCTTTTCATTCATACTGCGTTCCTCCGCTCAGCAATATCCTTTACAATAATTGATCCATGCTTTCTGTCATCTGCTTCCACTGCCTGGAAAGTTCTTCATACACCTGATTTCCCTTTTCTGTACGTCTATAGTATTTTCGTGGCTTGGTGCCTTCCGTTTCCCATTCACTAAGAAGTATGCCTTGTTTTTCCAATCTGCGAAGTAGTGGATATAAGGTTCCACTGTCTACCGCTATTCCCTTGTCACACATGTTCTGAACTAAAGAGTATCCATATTCCGGTTTTTCAAGCTGGCTTAAAACTCCAAGAACAATCATGCCCCTTCTCATTTCCAAAACCAGTGAGTTAACTATTTCATTTACCTGGTCCATTTGAACACTTCCTTCCCTTGTTTGTAATTTTATTATAGTGTGTACCGTACAGTATTGTCAACTATATACTATAAATTATTTTATACTATTTTATGTTTAATAATTTTTATTTCTTGTTCATCACATTGTTCATTTCTTTTTTATTTTTTATGTACTTTTTATTACGTTTTTCGCCTATGTATTATATCTTGTAACTGTGCGGTTTTTATAGTTATTTACATATCAACCGTCCATTGTAATTTCATTTATTTCTTGATATACTATGAATAGCACACTAACAAATTTAGTTGTTGATTTCAGCGCTTAATCAGACTAAAGGTTCTGACGTTTTTTTTCATTATTATTTGTTTTTCATTATTATTTCTTTCAAACATTATAAACACGCTAGAGCAAGAGGAGGATTCGTTGTGAATAAGAAAAGGTATTTTGACTCACTAAGTGAAAAAGCACAAATTAATACCATTGTTATGTTATGCCACGGCATTATTGATACCATTATGATTGCTGCCTATGTTGTAGAAGTTCTAAAAGGTCTGCGCTCCATTACCTATCTGCTTGCCATCGTGATTCTTGGTGTCACCCCTGTCGTTTTTGAATTAACAGCTTATTTTAAAAATAAGGAAACCAGTTCTATCCAGCATCTGGCCGGAACTGGTTACAGCATACTTTACACCTTTATCATTTTCACAACCGTAAATAAACTGGCATTTACTTATGCAATCCCTATGCTGGTAGTGACCACTTTATTTCCCGATATAATTTATAGTATTCTTATTTGTGGGGGATGCGTTCTGGTTAATATTATTCAGGTTGCCTTTATTTATTTTACTGTGGGTTTTACTGGTGACGATGTAGAGAATGCAGAAATTCGAATTCTTATAATGATCATGATTGGTCTTTACACCTACTTTACTACAAATACCTTGAAAAAAATAAGTGCTAAAAAATTAGAATCTCTGAATGTGGAGAAGGAAAATATTTCTACTTTATTAGACACCATTCTTCGGGTTTCAGGAAATCTAACTTCAGAAATTTCCCAGGTATCCGAACAGATTGTTACTCTTGAAACTTCTATTAAAGAAACCAGTGTCTCAATGAAAGAAGTCACTTCCGGCACCAACGAAGCTGCCCAATCAGTTCAAAACCAATTACTACAGACAGAAGAAATTCAACACTTTGTAGAAAATGTAAACGATGTATCGAAAAATATCACTGGAGACATTGGTCTTACCAGAAATGAAGTTACAAAAGCTCAGGAAAATATGACTCAGCTTATTACTCAGGTAACTTCTTCAGAAACCGCCAGTAAAGCTGTAATTTTGGAGTTGAAAAATTTAAATGAATACACCGACAAGATGCATTCTATTATTGATATGATTACAAAAATCACGTCACAAACCAGTATGTTGTCGCTAAATGCAAGTATTGAAGCCGCCCGAGCTGGAGATGCGGGCAAGGGCTTTGCTGTAGTTGCAACTGAGATTTCAAATCTGGCTAATCAGACAAAAGGCGCCACCGGAAATATAACCAATATCATCAGTAATATTTCCAATGAATTATCCAGTGTGATTTCTTCCATCAATACCCTAATTCAGAGCAATCTGTTACAGAACCAGTCTGCTTCAATAGCTGCCTCAAGTTTCGACAAAATTACTCAAGCTACTTCCAGTGTAGAAAACCAGTCGCTTCTTCTGACAACAGTGGTTGATGAGTTAAGACGTGCAAATTCAAGCATTGTAGAAAATATTCAGACCATATCAGCAGTTACAGAAGAAGTCTCAGCCCACTCAAATGAAACTTATAATACTAGTAATGAAAATAAAAGAATTGTAGAAAAAGTTACGTTACTGGTTAATTCATTAAACAGAAGTGCTCAGGAATTAAATAACACCCAGTTAAATAAATAATTTTGTGTTTTCTACTTTTTAATACGCTTACTTCTAATAAACAGGTAGATCTATTCCTTTTTAATTTTAATTATCTACAAAGGTACCCAGCCTATAATAAAAAGAGCCTCCTGTAACCGGATATTCTAAATATCGGATTACTGGAAGCTCTTTTATTTAATATTTTATAATTATATTAGTTTTTTGTTTTTTATATTTTTTACCAATTTTACCAAGTCATACCATAAAACAGAACCTGCAGCAATTGCTAAAGCAAAAAGGAATTGGCTCAGGCTAAGAGGAGCTAGTTTAAGGAAACTGTTTATTGGGGAATATACTATTAACAACAAACCTGCAATCGTACCTAAATTAACAATCCACATTACTTTATCTTTAATCAGACGTATTAAGGACTGAAAAGCATAATCAACATTGGAACTATTAACCTGAACCAGAAACAGATTCGCAAACATGATGATTGCAAGACCCATCGTACGTGCAAGTTCCGCATTTTCAGGATTTTGTTTTAGTGTACTATAATACACAAAATAGGAAGCACAAAAAATAACAAAGCCCTGAAGTAAACTTTTCGTGAGATTTTTGGCATTTACGATATTTTCCGAAGTTTTTCTTGGCTTTCGCTCCATAATATCTTTTTCAGCTGGTTGTCTTTCTAATACGATAGAACAGGTTGGATCAATAATAAGTTCCAGAAGTACAACGTGTAATGGTAGCAAAAAGAGGTTACCTGGGCTGACATTCATCAAAGGTGCCAGTAAGGAGGCAAACGCAATTGGAATATGTATGGTAAACACATAACCAACCGCTTTTTGAATATTATCATAGATTCTACGACCATCTTTAATGGTATCTACAATTGTTGAAAAATTATCATCCATTAAAATTAAATCAGCTGCTTCTCTGGATACTTCGGAACCACGTTTTCCCATGGCAATCCCAATATCAGCATATTTTAAAGCTGGAGCATCATTTACTCCGTCACCGGTCATGGCGACTATTTCACCATTTTCTTTGAAAGCTTTTACAATACGCATTTTATGTTCCGGAACAACTCTGGAAAAAATACTGACATCCTTAACCCGTCTGCACAATTCCTCATCGGACATATTATTTAGTTCATCGCCTGTTATAATATGGTCTGTATTTGGCATTCCTATTTGTTTTGCTATGGAACTGGCTGTTATTCCATTATCTCCGGTGATCATTACGACCCGGACACCAGCCTGTATACATTTTTTAATATCTTCTTTTACAGATTCCCTTGGTGGATCCGCCAAACCTATAAGCCCACATAAATTCAATTTACACTCAGGTAATGTTGATGGAATCTCTTCTTCACTTTTTGGATGCATCTCTCCAATTGCAATTACTCTAAGCCCCAGCTGAGACATTCTAAGTACTTCATCTTCTGCCTTTTTTCGGTCTGTTTCTGTTAAATCGCAAATGGATAATATTTTTTCAGGGGATCCTTTCGCAGCGATGATAATTTCATCATCATGCCACCATACATGTCCCATCATTTTTAATTCATTAGTAAATGCATATTCTGTAATCAGCTTATTATTAAAAAGATGATCTTTTGTAATTCCTAGGCTTTCGCAATGGGTTATCATGGCTTTTTCCATGGGATCATAGGCTTCCGTTTCACATCCAAGTCCCATAACATGGCATAACTGATTTATATCATTATTAGCAGACCAGGTATCACGGACAGTCATTTTATTCATGGTAATAGTTCCAGTTTTATCTACACACAAAACTGATACCGCACCCAGCGTTTCTACAGAAGGAAGTTTTCTGACCAAAGACTGTTTTTTTGCAAGTCTCCAGGCACCCATAGACAGAAATACCGTAAGAATAACAGGAAATTCTTCTGGGATCATTGCCATTGCCAGCGTTACTCCCGAAAGTATACTTTCAATGATTCTGTCTCCCAAAGCATGATCCGGAATATTAAAATAAGTAATAGTGCAGACCAGCAAAAATAAAACAGCTGCTATTCCAGCACAAAGTGTAACCAGTTTTTTGGTTTGTTTTTGAAGTGGTGTAGGATTATCCGGTGCTAATGCAACATTTTCACCAATTTTACCATATTCAGTTTCCTTACCAATTTTATCTACCAGTATTGTGGCATTTCCCTGTGTAACAAGTGTTCCTGCGTAGCAATAATCTTTTCTCCAGTAATCATCGGATTTTTCAACGGTATCTGTTGTTACTTTCCAAACACCTTCCGCTTCTCCCGTGAGGGAAGATTCATCTACACACAGATCACTGGCTTTTATTACGATTCCATCTGCGGGTATTTTTACACCCTCAATAATAATCATCAGATCCCCTGGTACTAGATCCACACTGGCAATGATAGATTCTTTGCCATCCCGAATTACTTTCACCCGAGGCGCCGAAAGATCCTTTAATGCATTTAATGTCTTATCTGTTTTCCACTCCTGGATAACATCTATGCTGATAATACCAATAACGAATATCAGCATAATAGCGCCATCCCTGGGTTCTCCAAGAATAAAATAAATAACTGCCGCTACAATAAGCAATAAAAACATTGGTTCGCTTAAAATATGTAGCAATTTAATAAAGAAATTCTGTTTCTTTTGTTGTGCAAGTTGATTTTTTCCATACTTTTCCTGCAGTTTTTGGACCTCTGCTGTTGTCAGCCCTGTTACATTTGTTGTGTTTGTCATAATAGTTACCTCCATCTCGCAATTTGCGTGTTAAGATAGCTCTATGTCACTTCATGAATCTTTTTATTCCAAAAAAATGTAAAAAAATACACCCATGGAACATACTACTGTCCCACAGATGTAATAACTTCCATCCGCTGCCGTTTTCACAGCCCAGCCCCACGAACTTTTACAAAGTTCATCGCCTGCTCAGATTGTACTGTAGATTATGTGTTCTTACGAACATATGCAGTGCAAAGAGATATATGCGCTTATTATACATTACATTGATGTAAATGTCTACCCTTCCTATTCCGGTGTTGTGCCCTTTAGACAACTTCTTTTAAAAACTTGTGGGATTTTATGGAGGATATTGGAATTTATGGGAATCATCGGAAGATTTTAAATTACATAAATTTTACTTAATTTATAGATATCCTTATCAAAACCTTACTTTTGTAAATAATCTATGTTAATATTATTAATAATTAGATAAAACAGGCGTTTTAGGGGGGTACTATGAACGTAAAAGCAATTCCATATAAAATTAACATTTATATTCCATTACTTTTTAACCAAATCTCAGAATCTTTTTTTATGCGAAAGCACTGCAGTTATTTTGGTTCGGATTTTCCCATTTATTCACAAATTTACACCGCCTATCTTTCTGGTTCTTTAATCCCAGCACTTGCTGATAATTTTAAATTGCCGGAGGAAACAGTAGTTCTC
>Ga0302288_1001311_pt1 | contig 16364 bp, 10 predicted proteins | sample III_Fen_N1_1_FD_194549 | JGI IMG/M metagenome (GOLD analysis project Ga0302288, IMG submission 194549) | Peat permafrost microbial communities from Stordalen Mire near Abisko, Sweden - III_Fen_N1_1 | ecosystem: Environmental > Terrestrial > Soil > Wetlands > Permafrost | place: Sweden: Abisko...
GAAGCAAAGGAGTTTTACTGGTAGTAGTGGTAGGACTTGCATTATTAGCCTTTATTGTAGGCGATTTCCTGAAAGAGGGATCAACCTTCTTCAATAAGTCGAAAGAAACAGTTGCAAAAATTGTTGGCGAAGATATTAATATCAAGGAATACTCTGCGGCTATCGATCAAATGACGGAAGTATACAAAATTGAAACTGGAAAAACCGAATTGAATGAAGAGATGATGACTCAACTTCGTCAATCTGTTTGGGAAAGTATGGTTAACGAGAAAATTTTAAATGCTGAAGCAAAGAAACTTGGTCTTGCTGTAAGTAAAGATGAGCTTTCCGACCGGTTGATTGGAAACAACATACACCCTTTGATTCTTCAACGTCGTTCGTTTGCAGGTGAAAATGGCCAGTTTAGTCGTCCGCAGTTAGTTCAGTTTTTGAATAGCCTGGATGAAACACCTACAAGTGAAGAAATGAAGCAACAACTTGGTAAAGCTAAAAACTATTGGCTTTTCTGGGAAAAGAATGTAAAAAACAGCATCCTACAGGAAAAATACAATGCCCTGATTTCAAAATCGGTTACAGCAAACAGCATTGATGCCAAAATGAGTTATGCAGATCGTAAAACAAGTGTAGACGTTGCCTATGTTGTTCAACCTTATTTCCTGATTCCTGATTCATTAGTCAAAGTAAGCAGCTCTGAAATAAGTGACCGTTATAACAAACAAAAGACACAATATAAACAAGATGCCAATTGCGGTTTCAGTTATGTGGTTTTTGATATCAAACCAATGAAAGAAGATTACAAGGATGCTGAAAATTGGATGAATAAGCTAAGTGCCGAATTCAAAACTACCGATGATGTTGCCGGTTTGGTTAATTCAAATTCGGATATCATGTACGATGGACATAACTATTCTGAAAAAACAGTACCTGTAACGTTGAAAGATTTTGCATTTGGGGGTAAAGCAGGTGATATTTATGGCCCTACATTTATGAATGATACATATACAATGGCCCGTGTAATGCAATCGGGTATCATGCAGTCGGATTCTGTAAAATTACGTCATATCTTCCTGGTTACAAAAGATGCACCCAAAGCAGACAGCTTGATTGCTGCCATTCGTGGTGGTGCTGATTTTGGAGAATTAGCAAAAAAATACTCTGCGGTAAAACAAACAGCTGCAAATGGTGGTGAAATAGGTTGGTTACAGGAAGGAATGCAAGGTGTTGAAAAAGAAATTACTGCTAATGCATTTAGTAAATCCAAAAATGAAGTGTTTACCATTAAAAATGCCCAGGGTGTACAGATTATGCAGGTAGAAGATAAAACTGCTCCACGTCGCAAAGTGAAATTAGCAATACTCGAACGTAAAGTTGTTCCAAGCAGCAAGTCGTATAGTAAAATTTATAATGATGCAAAACAATTTGCAGTTGACTTGAAGGCCGATAACTTTGAAAAGAAAGCAAAAGAAAAAGGATATATTGTTCGTCCTGCCAGTGAAATTCTTCAAACTGCCGACAAAGTAGGTGATATACCACAATCCCGTAAAATAATTCAGTGGGCTTTTAAAAGCAGCAAGAATGACGTGTCGGATGTGTTTGACTGTGGAACAAAATTCGTAGTTGCCAAGACAACCGAAGTGAATAAAAAGGGCTATCGTTCAATTGACAAAGTAACAGAACAATTGAAAGCCGAAATTATTAAAGATAAGAAAGCTGACTTGATGATTAAAAATCTTACAGCAGAACTAACAAAAGCACCATCGTTGGAAGGATTGGCTTTATTTTTGAAAGATTCAGTTAAAACTGCCAATGCAATCAACTTTGCCTCTTATCAATTTGGTGTTGCGGGATTTGAACCAACAGTTATTGGTAAGGTTACTGTTGCAACATTGGGTAAGGTTTCAGCACCGATAAAAGGGAATGCAGGAGTTTATGTGGTTCGTACTTCAAACAAACAAGTTAACCCTCAACCTTTTGATGCTAAAATGGAAAAAATGCAGTTGAATAGTCGAATGAGTTATTCATTGCCTTATATGATTATTCAGGATTTGAAAGATAAAGCGGATATTGTTGATAATCGCCTGAATTTCTTCTGAGAATAATGACTTAAGTAATGCATAATTATTAATTCATAATTCATAATTATCAATTAATAATTGTCAGGACTCTGAAATGTATGCTTTTGTAGATTAACAAACATATTATTAAATATCTACGATTACTTACTTTATAAATATTGAAACGGAATGATTAATTTCATTCCGTTTTCTTTTTTTCGGTAAGTTTGCGTAACTTTGCCAAGAAAGCAGAAGATTGAAAATTGAGAAATGAGGAATGATAAGAAGTAAGAAGTAAGGGAAATAAGAAATAGTAAGAGGCAATGAGCATCTTGTAAAGAATTAAGCAATCAATCAGAATCTACTTAATCAACTTGATCTACATAGTTACCTTTGTCGCCCCAATCAACTCAAACAACCCAATCAACCACAAATTACATCAACTAAGACTACATCAACAACCACATATGAATAAAACAGCACTCGTAGGCAAGACCCTGGAAGAATTAAAAACAATTGTTTCTGAACTGGGAATGCCTGCCTTTACAGCTAAGCAATTGTCAGAATGGATTTATAAAAAGCGCGCATTCACTATTGATGCGATGTCGAATATATCGGCTAAGAACAGGGAACTGCTTAATGAACAATACGAAATAGGGCGTACACTACCGGTTCAAACCGTCGAATCAACCGATGGAACTAAAAAATACCTTTTTAAAACTGAAGGGGGACATTTTATTGAATCTGTTTACATTCCTGAAGAAGATCGTGCAACTCTCTGTGTTTCATCACAGGTTGGGTGTAAGATGGGATGTGTGTTTTGCATGACCGGAAGGCAAGGCTTTATTGCCCAGCTTACCACGGCAGAGATTATGAATCAAATTATGTCGATACCGGAAGCTGAAACACTTACAAATCTTGTCTTTATGGGTATGGGCGAACCCTTTGATAATACATTGCCTATGTTGCGGTCATTGGAGATCTTAACCGCAGATTATGGGTATGCCTGGAGCCCCCGTCGGATAACAGTATCATCCATCGGATTAATCCCTGGGATGAAAGTCTTTTTGGAAAAAACAAATTGCCACCTGGCAATCAGTCTGCATTCACCATTTACACAGGACAGGTTGCTTTTAATGCCCATTGAGAAGACATACCCCATTAGCAAAGTTCTGGAAGAATTACGTAAGCATGATTTTAGCAAGCAACGCCGTGTTTCATTTGAATATATTCTATTCGATGGAGTCAACGATACTATGCGCCATGCTGTAGAACTGGTAAAAATACTCAAAGGTATTGATTGTCGCGTGAATTTAATCCGCTTTCATGCTATCCCGGGATCCGACCTGAAAAGCTCAAGCCCGGAGAAAATGACTTTCTTCAGGGATTACTTAACGAATAACGGGGTCACTTCCACTATCCGACGTTCAAGAGGAGAAGATATTTTTGCAGCATGTGGCATGCTCTCTACACTTGAAAAAGGTAAGACTGAGGCATAAAAGACACAATCAGCGTCTTTTTTAATCAGTTTACATAATAACTCTCTTACTCATTAGTCCATGAGACAAAATTTGCATACAATCCGAATTGTTGCTTTATTTCTTATAGTAACAAGTCTTTCTTTATCTGCCCAAAAAAATCTTGAAAATCAGATTTCCGATTCACTCACAGCCATTGCAAACAGCTATTCCCGGGTTGGCAGGGTGAATGTGATAAACTTTTCATCGAATCAAAAGACAAATACGATCTATATATCGGCCAATGAAAGGCTGGGATATATACCTTTCCGACCTGAAAATGTAAAACGCATATATAGCGCCGTAACTAAAATTATTGCTCATAAATACAATGGATATTCAGTTGTTTGTCAGGTTGAAAACCAAAATATAGAAGCACTTATTCCGAATTTCTATCGCAAAGACAACATTGATCTTCAGAAGCAATTTGCCGTGCCAATACTCACTCAGCCATTAGTTACAAATTTATCGCGCCCTTACTTAATTCAAAACGGATTACAAAACAGACATATTGCCCTTTGGCAAAGTCATGGTAAGTATTTTGATCAAAAACAGGCCCGATGGGCGTGGCAACGTGCACGGGTTTTTCAGGTTGTTGAAGATTTGTATACTCAATCGTATGTGCTGCCTTATTTGGTTCCTATGCTCGAAAATGCAGGAGCTAATGTGTTGCTTCCCCGTGAACGGGATACCCAGTTGAATGAAGTGATTGTTGACAATGATACCAAAGATAATTTTTCACGTTACAGGGAACAAAACGACAGGAAAAAATGGAAAGTGTCGGAGGGAGTAGGTTTTGCCAATACCAAAAAGTCGTATATACAGGGAGAAAATCCATTTACTTTTGGTACTTCCCGTGTTATTCAGGCGGTTTCGAATGTCGAAGAAACCAGTCGTGCTGAATGGATACCAACTATACCTGAAGGAGGTCGTTATGCTGTTTATGTGTCATATAAAACAGTTGAAAATAGTGCGGGCGATGCACATTACACGGTGTATCATAAGGGAGGAAAGACCGAATTTTGTGTAAACCAAAAAATGGATGGAGGAACCTGGTTGTATCTCGGGCATTTTTACTTTGATAAAGGACGAAATAATCAGGCTAAAGTGATATTAACCAATTTGAGCTCGGAAGAAGGGAAACTGATAACCGCTGATGCAGTTAAATTCGGAGGCGGAATGGGGAATATAGCAAGAAATCCTGTTGAACCAATCTTAAATGCAACTCTAAATATATCGGACAGCCTGGTTCTTGCAAGCAATCTGATAAAGCCATCAACTCTTTACCAGCCAGAGACGAGCCATTATCCACGTTATACTGAAGGCGCACGTTACTGGTTGCAATGGGCAGGTGTTCCGGATAGTATTTACAGCCGTAACAAAGGGCAAAATGATTATACCGATGACTTTCAGTCACGTGGTTTTTGGGTGAATTATCTGGTAGGTGGTTCTTCCGTATCACCGAATACCAAAGGGTTGAATGTGCCTCTTGATCTGGCATTGGCTTTTCATAGTGATGCAGGAGTTACAAGCAATGATTCGATTATTGGTACGTTGGGCATTTGTACTGTTCATAATTCGGAAGGGAAGACTTTGTTTCAAAACGGGGTTTCTCGATGGGCTTCGCGTGATCTGACAGATATCGTACAAACGCAGATTGTAAACGATATTCATAAAAAGTTTGCACCGGAATGGACTCGACGCAATATCTGGAATAAGTCGTACAGTGAATCACGGGTTCCGGAAGTTCCTACCATGTTACTTGAGTTACTCTCTCATCAAAACTTTGCGGATATGCGTTATGGGCTCGATCCTCGTTTCAGGTTTACTGTGAGTCGATCAATCTACAAGGGAATGCTGAAATATCTCTCGTCAGCCAATAAAACAGATTATATCGTTCAACCGCTTCCGGTAGAACAATTCAGTTGCCGCTTTCTGGAGAAAAACAAGGTAGAGCTTCATTGGCTTGCCGTGGCTGACAGCCTTGAAACGACTGCCCGGGCCGATCACTATGTTTTGTATACCCGCATTGACGATGGTGATTTTGATAATGGATTCGTTGTAAATTCAAACCGGATAACAGCAATTGTTCAGCCGGGAAAGATGTATAGTTTTAAGGTGATGGCATTAAATAAAGGAGGCCAAAGCTTTCCATCGGAAATATTATCCGCATACAGGGCTGCTAATGAAAAAGGTGAAGTTCTTATCGTAAATGGATTTGACAGGTTAAGCGCACCTGCAAACCTGGCTTTAGACAGTACATATGCCGGATTTGTAAACGATATAGATGCCGGTGTACCCTATTTGTCTGAAATTAGTTTCGTTGGTAAACAGTATGAGTTTAAACGAAACAAGCCGTGGGTAAATGATGACGCACCCGGCTTTGGAGCAAGCCACGCTAATTATGAAAATAAAGTTATAGCTGGAAATACATTCGACTATCCTTTCCTACACGGCAAATCAATAAAAGCAGCAGGATACTCATTTGTTTCCTCCAGCGAAAAGGCAGTGACCGGTGGGGATATGGATTTAAACCAATATAAAATCGTCGATTTGATATTGGGTAAACAAAAGCAAACATTCATAGGAAATGCTAAAAAAGCAGTTGAATTTAAAACTTTTCCATTAGCTTTGCAGCAATCAATTAAGTCGTATTGTTCAAATGGTGGAAACCTGTTGGTTAGCGGTGCTTTCATCGGTTCTGATATCTGTGATACTGAAAAACCAAACCGTAATGATAGGTTTTTTATTGAAAACATATTAAAATATAAGTTCCGGACATCGCATGCAAGTGTAGGAGGAAATGTCAGCATGGTGAGCTCACCATTCGGTGTTTTTAAAAAAGCCGACTTGTCCTATTTTGATGAACCGAATTCAATATCCTATTTTGTGGAATCGCCTGATGCCATTGAACCGTCCGGTGAAGGCAGTTTTACTATTTGCAGGTATACTGAAAATAATTTAAGTGCTGCTGTTGCTTATTCGGGGAAATACAAAACGTGTGCATTTGGTTTTCCTTTTGAAACGCTTGAATCTGAAAAGGATCGTGCTGGATTGATGGATTCAATACTTACATTTTTTTCTTCGATTAAATAATTCGTTGAAAAATTAAAAGACTGAATAAAAATTAATACATTTGATCCCTGAAATAAAATATAGAAATCCTGATATTCCTTGCTTTAAAATTAGTTATTAAATTTTTCAACCTAAAATTATGGAAACAGACAAAATTATTATCGGCATTACGCATGGTGATATAAATGGAATAGGGTATGAAGTTATTCTTAAGACTATGTCAGACAGTCGTATGTTGGAGACTTTTATTCCGGTTATTTACGGCTCACCAAAAGTAGCCGCTTATCACAGGAAAAATCTGGATATTCAGGGTTTGAATTTGAATATAGTAAACTCGATAGAGGAAATAAATCTGAAGCGGGTTAATATCATAAATTGTGTTGACGATGAAATTAAAGTTGAACTGGGTACCTCGACAGAAGAAGCCGGAAAAGCAGCTTATGCAGCACTGGAACGTGCAACAGAAGATTTAAAGAAAGGCGCTCTTCATGCATTGGTAACGGCTCCTATTAATAAAAAGAATATACAATCGGATAAGTTTCATTTTCCGGGACATACTGAATACCTGGAAGAAAAGTTTGGAAACGGTTCTACGGCTTTAATGATGCTGATTAATGATGTCATGCGTGTAGCTGTTGTAACCGGTCATATCCCGGTTAAAAATGTCGCAGCTGAACTAACTGAAAAATTAATTTTAGAAAAGCTTACTGTATTAAATGCTTCTCTTAAAAAAGATTTCTCTATCATTCGCCCACGTATTGCAGTGTTAGGTCTGAACCCCCATGCAGGTGATGATGGTGTGATTGGAAATGAAGAAACGGAAGTAATTATTCCGGCGATTAAACAGGCTGAAAAACTCGGGATTATTTGTGTCGGGCCTTTTCCTGCAGACGGTCTGTTTGGTTCGGGAAACTTTAATAAATTCGATGCTGTTTTAGCTATGTACCATGATCAGGGTTTAATTCCTTTTAAAACTGTTTCAATGGATACAGGCGTGAATTTTACTGCAGGGTTGCCTGTTATCCGAACTTCACCAGATCATGGCACAGCATACGATATAGCGGGTCATAACCTTGCTTCTGAAGAATCATTCAGGCAGGCTTTGTACCTGGCATACGATATTTACCTGAATCGTATCAGGAATGAGGAATATAGTGCCAATCCCCTTAAGACCGAACAACGTTCAGAACGTGGGGGCAGGGTAGAGTAGGAGTGAATATAAACAAACAAAAAACCATGATACGTAAGCATCATGGTTTTTTGTTTCTCTGGAAGTATTTTTATAGGATTGCGTCAGGATTCAGTGAATCTTTTTCAATATCTAGAAAGTATTTGTAAGTTCCCACTTTCAATTCAGCACAGGCATCGTAATCACACACGATAATACCTCTGGGGTGAAGTTGTAGGGCACTTATTGTCCACATCTGATTAATCGGTTCTTCCACTGCATGACGCAAAGCTCGGGCTTTATTATGACCACTGGTTATGATAAGGATCTCTTTTGCATCCATAATGGTTCCCACGCCTACTGTAAGCGAAGTTTTAGGTACTTTGTTGACATCATTATCAAAGAACCGGGAATTGGCTATTAGTGTATCTGTAGTAAGCGTTTTTTGACGTGTACGTGAAGCAAGAGATGATGCAGGTTCGTTGAACGCAAGATGTCCATCTGCACCAATTCCCCCAAGGAATAAATCAATACCGCCAACAGCTTTCATTTTTGCTTCGTAACCTTCACACTCAGCTTCCAGGTCCTTTGCAGTTCCATTCAGTATGTGTACATTTTCAGGTAGAATATCAATCTGGCTGAAAAGGTTATCCCACATAAATGTATAATAACTTTGTTCATGATTCTGAGGTAGCCCGACATATTCATCCATATTGAATGTAATAACGTTCTTAAAAGATACCACACCTTTGTTGCACAAATCAATAAGGTTGAGATAAACTCCAAGTGGGGATGATCCTGTAGGCAAGCCTAATACGAATGGTTTGTCATTCTTTAGTGAAGCCTGATTAATAGTCGAAGCGATATAGTTTGCAGTCCATTTCGACACATTTGAATAATCAGGTTGGATAATAAGTCTCATGCTCTATTGTTTTTTAGTTTGATCATGCAAAAATACAATTTAATTACGTAAAGCAGGCCAATTATTGCGATAATCTACAAATGTTTTTAATACTTGTTCCAGTGCTGTATCCGGTTGCAGGAGTGAAGATTAGTAAACATGGATGAAATAAATATGAAGTTCCGTAATCGTTTGCAGTATTTTGTAAATCTAATGCAGAATATGGATAAAACGAAGTATAATATTTGGCATAAAATGAAAGAGCCTGCAGCAATATATGCAGCAGGCTCCCTATGTTTTATAAATGATATAATTCTTAGAATTTCACCCTCATGGTCATTCCTACTGGAGTAGTAACCTGATTGTTGATGGAGAGTTGTTCGACATAGGGCGACATTTCCAACTTTATGGATGAAGTCCTTCGTAAGTTTCTGATGTACATATTGTTTACTTTTGCCACATGTACGGCATCTATGATTGACCAGATACTTACAATTGCCATTCCGCCGAGTCCTACTAACATAGTACCAACTCCGGCGTTCGAGTTTGCGGTGTAATAACCGTTATTTCCATAATCCCATGAATTTGAAACTATCTTGGCTGCTCCCACTTCAAAAAGTACGGCACAACCGACGTATCCACCAAAAAATGCTAATCCACGGCCTGTCTCACCGCAAATCATCTGACCAAGTCCGGGAACTATAAAAGAACATACTCCACTTATTCCCGGATTATAATAATCCCCGTATTCCGGAACATATTGGTGATAATCATATTTTAATTTGTTTATACTATAGTTTTGAGCGCTGAGATTGATCAGCATAGCTATGAGGAAAATGGATAGGAATATTGTTTTTTTCATACAGATACAGTTGATAATTATTTTATAGTTTTATTAGTGATAACGTCACAAAAATAACACAATAAAGCTAAATGTCCAACTATATGACAAAATATATTAAACAATTCTCTCTCATGTTAACTAGTAGGCAGATTCGAACTGTTGTAAGAAACGAACGTCATTCTCAGAAAACATGCGTAAATCCTTTACCTGGTATTTCAGGTTGGTGATACGTTCAACACCCATACCAAAAGCATAGCCTGAATACACCTTAGAATCGATGCCACAATTTTCAAGCACATTTGGATCAACCATACCACAACCAAGTATTTCAACCCATCCGGTGTGTTTACAAAACTGACAACCTTTCCCGCCGCAGAGGTTACACGAAATATCCATCTCGGCGCTGGGTTCTGTAAAAGGGAAATATGATGGGCGTAAGCGAATCTGGGTATCGGGTCCGAACATTTCTTTTGCAAAATACATTAGAGCTTGTTTCAGGTCGGCAAACGAAACATCCTTATCGATATAAAGTCCCTCAACCTGATGAAAGAAGCAATGGGCCCTGTAAGAGATAGCTTCATTCCGGTATACCCGGCCAGGAAATATCATCCGTATTGGAGGCTTTTGATTGGCCATAATACGTGATTGTACTGATGAAGTGTGGGTTCGCAACAGTACATCCGGGTTTTGTTCGATAAAAAATGTATCCTGCATATCTCGGGCAGGATGTTCGGGTGGAAAGTTCAATGCACCAAATACATGCCAGTCATCTTCAATTTCAGGACCTTCGGCAATGGTAAAACCAATGCGGGAGAAAATATCGATAATCTCATGTTTTACAAGCGATAGCGGGTGACGGGTTCCAAGTTTAACAGGGTCAGCACTTCTTGTTAAATCGGTTTTCTGTTCTGTTTTATTTGAATTGTTGAAATTTTCTTTTAATTCATTAAACTTATCCTGAGCGGTGTTTTTCAACTCATTCAGCAATTGACCCACTTCACGTTTTTCTTCATTGGCTACGTCCCTGAAATCATTGAATAGCGTTGAGATTTCTCCTTTTTTACTCAGGAATTTAATACGCAGTGCTTCCAGTTCATCCTGATTTGAAGCAGTAAGTTGGCTTATTTCGTCAAGCAGTTGATTAATCCGATTTTTCATTTTATGTTTTTGACTTTATTCACGAAATGGTAAAATGACTGTCGTTCAAATGAATATAAATTCATTTCAAACATTTTGGTCCATTTAATTTGACTACAAAAGTAATCATTTTTCCACTAAATCGGTTCCTGATTTAAAAAAAAGGATAGTAACTTCTTTTTTGTCTGAATTTTGCCTTATATTTGTCAAACGAAAAATTAAGCTGTATGGATATTGATAATTTACTTCGGTTTTTAAGTGAGTTGAAAGTCAACAACAACCGCGAATGGTTTGCTGAAAATAAGGCATGGTACGATCAGGTACGTGTACAGTTTGAGCAAATGTGTAAAGAGCTCATTACCGGGATTTCAACCTTCGATGAGTCGATTAAACATGTTGAGGTAAAAGATTGCGTTTTCAGGATTTATCGTGATACACGCTTCTCGAACGATAAGACTCCGTATAAAACTCATTTTGGGGTGTATATTGCATCCGAAGGAGGACGCAAGAGCCGGCATGCAGGCTATTACCTTCATCTTGACCCCACGGGTTGCTTCCTGTCGGCAGGTGTGTGGAGCCCGGATTCTACCATGCTAAAAGCTTTACGACAAAGCGTATATGACAATATAGAAGAACTGAATGAGATTCGCTCCAGTGCTGAATTCAAACAGTATTTCAATGACTTCTACGAGGAAGATAAACTTAAAACCGTTCCCCGAGGTTTCCCAAAAGACTTTCCGGAAGCCGAATTACTGAAACTCAAACATTATCTGGTGGATCACGCATTAACCGAATCAATCCTTCATGCTCCCGATTTTGTCTCCCGGGTTACAGCGATTGCAGAATGCGCATATCCTTTTAACCGTTTTTTGAATTATACGGTGGATGAAGCGGTGAAATAGTGGGTAGTAGGTACTTGCACGGTTAAGGGATTTTTATTCTTGATCAGGTAAACAATCGTAGCACGAAGTCCAAACTCTTGAACACAGAACACAGAACACAGAACACAGAACACAGAACACAGAACACAGAACACAGAACACAGAACACAGAACACAGAACATAGAAAAAAACTAGTAATATGATTTTAGATTCTTTACAAAATGCCGGATTGTACGAAACAATCCATCCTCGCTTTAAACAGGCTTTCGACTTCTTACGTAATACCGATTTAATGGCATTACCCCTTGGTAAAATTGAATTGGATGGTTCAAACCTGTTTGCCAATGTGTTTGAAATAACCGGAAAGACTGTAGATACTGCAAAACTTGAAACACATAATCGTTATATTGATATCCAGGTTCCGGTAACAGATGCCGAAACAATGGGTTGGATTGCCGGTGTTGATTTAAAAGAAATCTCAGAAGAATATAAACCTGAAAAGGATATTACTTTCTTTGCAGATAAAGCATCTACTTTTTTAACCGTTAACCCTAACGAGTTTGTCCTTTTCTTTCCGGAAGATGGTCACCAACCAGGTATCTGCGAAGGCCAACAAAAAAAGATTGTTGTAAAAGTTTTGGTGTAGCTCTATGAGTAAATAATATCTAACACGTGGTTAAGATTTGTTTTATTCATATATATCTTTTGACCTTTTGTCACTTTGGGTTTTTGATGAAAAACATAAACTCAGAAAGATTTAAAATTATTTGTATAATCAGAGCGACATGGAGCATTGAAAAAAGGATAAATTAAAATCCGAAATGTCATTTCAATTGTTAGTTCCTTTAATTGCAGTTCATCCTTTTTTTTTGATTTAAACGTATTCCCATCTACTGATTTTATTGTTATTATGTGCTTATGAAAGACCTGGCTATAATTAAATCTGATCCCTGGTTGGCTCCCTATGCAGGAGCTATCAGCGGACGATACGAATATTTTGAAAGTGTAGAAAAGAAATTAGTGGTTGAAGGTCAGACTTTATCAAGTTTTGCTTCAGGATATTTATATTTTGGTTTACATCGCCTGCCGGATGGATGGGTTTTTCGTGAATGGGCCCCAAATGCAACGGCTATTTTTTTAATAGGCGATTTTAATAACTGGCAACGTCACCCTGATTATCAGATGAAGAAGCTGCAGAATGGCATTTGGGAAGTACGTCTCCCTGACTATGCCATGGCTCATACACAACTTTATAAATTATTGGTTGAATGGGATGGTGGAAGCGGCGAACGTATACCGGCATGGGCTCGTAGGGTAGTTCAGGATGAAGCAACCAAGATTTTCAGCGCTCAGGTTTGGAGCCCTTTTCAACCTTATGCTTTTAAAAACCACAATTTTAAACCTAAAACCCAACCGTTGCTCATTTACGAATGCCATATTGGTATGTCGAGTGCCGAAGAAAAAGTGTCAACATACGAAGAGTTCCGGACAACAGTCCTGCCTCGTATTGCAGCAGGCGGGTATAACTGCATTCAGATTATGGCTATTCAGGAACACCCTTACTACGGTTCTTTCGGATACCATGTCTCCAGTTTTTTTGCAGCGTCCTCCCGTTTTGGTACTCCCGAAGAACTGAAGCATTTAATTGATGATGCACATGGAATGGGTATTTCTGTTATCATGGATTTAATTCATTCGCATGCCGTGCGTAACGAGGTAGAAGGATTAGGCCGTTTCGACGGTACTCCCTATCAGTATTTTCATGGTGGTTCGCGTCGTGAACATCCGGCATGGGATTCACTCTTATTTGATTATGCCAAACCTTCCGTTATTCATTTCCTGCTGTCAAACTGTAAATTCTGGCTCGAAGAATACCAATTCGATGGGTATCGCTTTGATGGTGTGACTTCCATGTTGTACCGGAGCCACGGTCTTGGTGAGGATTTTAACGGGTATGAGTCATATTATAATATGAACCAGGATGGTGATGCCATTTGCTATCTGACTCTTGCCAATAAACTTATTCATGAAGTAAACCCGAATGCCATTACTATTGCCGAAGAAGTGAGTGGAATACCCGGCCTGGCAACTAAAGTGAATGATGGCGGTATTGGTTTTGATTACCGCATGGCAATGGGAATTCCCGATTTCTGGATTAAACTTATTAAAGAAGTAAAAGACGAAGACTGGAAAGTAGGTACTATTTTCTGGGAATTAACGAACCGTCGTGCCGATGAGAAGACAATCAGTTATGCTGAAAGCCACGATCAGGCACTGGTAGGCGATAAAACCATTATTTTCCGCCTGATCGACTCTGAAATGTACTGGCACATGCGACGTGGTGACAGTACGCTGGTTGTGGACAGAGGTGTTGCCCTGCATAAGATGATACGTTTAATTACTGCTACTACGATTAATGGGGGATATTTAAATTTCATGGGTAATGAATTTGGTCATCCTGAATGGATCGACTTTCCACGCGAAGGAAACGGCTGGTCAAATAAGTATGCACGCCGTCAGTGGGATTTAGTGGATAATGAAAAGTACCTGTATAACGCATTGGGAGAATTCGATCGTTCCATGATCGGATTAATTAATTCGGTCAATCAGTTTAATGTATTGCCTGTCCAACAACTATGGAGCAAAGAAGATGATCAGGTACTTGCTTACCAACGTGGTGATTTGATCTTCGTGTTCAACTTCAATGGAACCAAATCATTTACCGATTATGGCATTTTAACGGGAAAAGGATCGTACAAAGTTGTCCTTAATACCGATGAAACACTCTTTGGTGGTTTCAACTTAATCGACGAAAGTATTATTCATATCACCCAACCTGCTCCGAAAGATCCGACAGGAAAGGAATGGTTAAAACTGTATATCCCTGCACGTACCGCCTTTGTCCTGAAAAGGCAATAAGTGTGTAGAGCAGAAAAAGATAAGTTGAACTGTCCGATCCATATGTCACTTTAACTAAATGAAATAGTAATTGTCCTGGATTTACATACATTTAAAAGGCCGTCTCAAAGTTAAATTTGTGACAGTCTTTTTTTTATCCCAGTGCAACCAATCTTTTTTTTAACTATTCATTACGGCTCAAATGGAATAAACGGATTATTATAAAAGGAATAAACACCTTTCAGAGACTTGTTCGGTATATACTTATTGATAGTGAATAAAATCTTTCTTAGTCTTTTTATGTGGAACCTTAATTTTGATTACACAAGAACGCACTAACAGTAAAACTAAACTTTTTTATATCATAAAAAACTGTCCCATCTATGAGAAAAAAACTGGTTGTATGTATCTCTATATTTATTTAAAATAAAAACCCTGAGGAAAATTTATTCCCCAGGGTTTTATTAACATAAACTCACACACTAATCTTATTGAATCGTAATTTTACGTACGAAATTTTGTGTAAAGGCATTCACCGTATAAGGATCTACAGCATTGTTCAGCCTGTTTGTCACAGTAATATCCCCGTTTGTTTTACGGTCGATAAACTGAAGATAGAATGAATATGTTCCTGTCCGTGCGGCATTTTTAATTGCTTTAATATTAATGGTTTTTACTCCTTTCACTGCCTGTGACCAAGTCATGAGAAATGCACCTTTGGCATCGGGAATGAGCGCATTGCCGTTATCATCTACAAAATTAAAGTCAGTGCCCACTTGACCTATTGAAGCCGTAGCGATACCTACCTTTTTGGATGTCAGAAACGTGCTGTCGCTGGCATAATATTTCACGGTAACATCATACTGTTTCACCTGTTCGCTATAGAATTGCACCGGTATTTTGATTGTTGAATCTTTTTTTACGGTGAACGTAATGGCATTATCAAGCTTTCCCCAATCCTGAAAACCTATGTAATAGGTGTTCTCATATTGAGCAGCACCTGCCGGCCATGTCTGATCATTGCTGCAACCGGCAAATGAAGTGCTTAGAGCAATCAGGAATATATATATTAAGTTTTTCATCATTTTTATTTTGTTTATAGATTATTGAGCACTCCAGTTAGGGTTTTGAACGACCGTGCCACCGCTCAACGACATTTCATTCAACGGAACAGGATATAGATAGTCCTTGGCAGGGTCGAACTTCCGATTTCCGGCAAGCTCTATCACATACATATCAATCTGGTTGTATACAGCGAGTCCATTCAATTTTCCGGTAGCATCTGTCAATCTGGCTTTCAGATCCGTGCGCAGTTTTGTAGTCTCCGACTGGATGAATTTTGTACCGATCATATTCACAGGCAATACACTCTCGGCTATCTTCCAGCGGATAATATCGTTATAACGCAATCCTTCGTCCACAAATTCGATAGCGCGTTCACGGCGTATCTCGTCGAGCATATTCAGTCCATTTGCAGTTACGAATGCATTGGTAAGTTTTACATTGAATCCTACACGGGCACGCAGTGCATTTACGGTTGCATCCAACTGAGCATCGGTAATAGTTCCGTTGTATTCATAAAGCGCTTCGGCATAAGAGATCAACACTTCGGCATACCTGATCAGCATTTTGTCAATAGTCTCTTTGGAGTTAGTATTCCATTCTGAATCAAGATATCCTTTTTTAATGCTGTATCCATTTCCACCCTGGTTAGTGAAAGGTATAAAAGTAGCCGATTTATATCCCAGATCCCCCACTTTGAAAAAAGTCATTCCCACACGTGGGTCACGATTTGTCAATGCAGTATTGTAACTTATTTCCACAGCCGGTCTCAGAGGTGATTTGCTCCAGGGAAGACCATCTGAACAGAGAAAGTTATCAAGCATAT
>Ga0302288_1001315_pt1 | contig 16326 bp, 12 predicted proteins | sample III_Fen_N1_1_FD_194549 | JGI IMG/M metagenome (GOLD analysis project Ga0302288, IMG submission 194549) | Peat permafrost microbial communities from Stordalen Mire near Abisko, Sweden - III_Fen_N1_1 | ecosystem: Environmental > Terrestrial > Soil > Wetlands > Permafrost | place: Sweden: Abisko...
TTTACAAATAGATCATTAAATAACTTTGAATCCTTATATCAGGTAAATCCATTCGAAATTCCAACACCTTCTGCTATAAGTTTGAATAAACTTTTACGAATAAGGAACAATGAATGAAATGCAATGTTCAAAACAGCTTTAAAAACGTTTTAAACACAACCCAAAAATTCGACATCTGTCAACGAGTGAAACCCTCACTAAGTTTTCAAAGATTGTTGTTTTTTGTAAAAAACCGGAGCATCGCAACAACTAGTGAGGGCTTCACTTCCCATTTTGAACTTTTGTCTCTTTTGTCTTTTTTGTCTTTTACCTTTTGCCTTTAGTCTTTAGTCTTTAGTCTTTCGTCTTTAGTCTTTTGTCTTATCCCTGAATTCCCTGATCACTCTTTCCAGATAAGTTTCTACATCTTCTCCTTCGCGTTTGGTATTCTCACGTAAAGCCTCAGCAAAACCCTGTATAAGGGCTGCATTCCTTCTGAAGTTTTCTTTCATAAGGTGCTCATCTTTTGTCTCCCAGTATTGTGCTTCATCAACCAGTTGAAAATCTGTCAGATAATGGTTAACAACATAACTGAAAATACCAATGATCATCTTATGTATTTCCGGACCTGCATATTGGGTTTTGGTAAAATTGAAATACAAATATTCCCGTTCAGTTTCATCGGTACTTTCTCCCCAGTTATGCAGTTGCATGGGACCGCTCATTCTCCCGTTACGCAAAAAAGTGAAAGATAACATTTCACAGTTGGGAGGATTCATACAGATTCCATAAAGGTTTCCATCATGCTCATCTTCCGGAAATTCTCCTTCCGGAAATGCCGTTTCTAAAATGTGGTAATTCCATTTGTGAACTTTTGATATTTCTTCCAACTCCTCTATCATTTGAGGGAGTTTCTTTTTGTCGGCAATGCGACCCTGATAATGAATTGTGATACCCATAAGATTCTAAGTTTTAAGAAAGGAACATCCTAATAAATTCTACTTTGTCAGTTTATATTTTTTAGACAGGCTTAACAGGATTAACATGTAAATTGTGCTCTAAAAGAATAACAGATTCCAAAAAAGCTACTAAATTTAGGTTGTTTAGAATCTTATTGAATAATATGAAACCTCTTAATCCTGTTAATCCTGTTAATCCTGTTAATCTTGTCTCATTTTTTATTATTTTTAATCTGTCAAAGTAGAATTAATTGATCTCAACAATGCTTACGCCATTACTTTTTTTCAATACTTCAATTTGTACCGGAATACGTTCTTTTAAATTATCGACATGTGATATTATACCAATCATTTTCCCTTGCGCCTGCAACGTTTCGAGAGTTGAAATCACAGTTTCAAGGGTGTTACTGTCCAACGAGCCAAATCCTTCATCGATAAAAAGTGAGCCTATGCTTACATTATGACTTGCCAGATCGGATAGACCAAGCGCCAGAGATAAACTGATCAGGAACTTTTCACCTCCACTCGAAGTATCCACCAGCCGGGTTTCGTCGGTCTGATAATGATCAAGCAGCATAAAATTTAATTCTTCGCCTTTTAAATATGTTTTATTCAGTTCAAGGGAATAGCGGCGGTTTAATTTATATAAATGAATGTTTGCCAGATTGATCAGATTATTCAATGTAAGTCGTTGTACATAAGTATTAAATGCATCCTTCGAACCACCCAACAGATTCAACAAATCCTGCCACTTTTTCAATATAAGTTCCTGAGAATTTATTTCTGCCACCACCCCTTTATTCCTGGATCTGATTTCATTGTCCAGTATAAACTTACTTCTTATTTCTGCAATTCTGTTTTGTGAGATTTCTTTTTTTACATTCAACACCTCTTTCACTGTCTTTTGTTGTTCTTCTGTATTGCTAAAGGTGTGCTCCAACTCCAGTTTTTCGTCATCGACCTTAAGATCAGTAGTCAGCCTTGAAATTTCGATTGATTTATTGTCCAACTGTTTTTTTAGTTCAATATAGCTACTTTTAGTTTCATCGGGTAACAACATCAAGGTCACTTCTTCACGTGATCTGAAATCACTCCGGCTCAGTTTTTCAGTGAGAACAGATTTTTCTGATTCTAATGCAGAATGATTTTCAATCTGTTCTTTTACAATATTCTCTTTTTCACCAATGATAGTTGATTTTACAATCTGCAGCCGGTTCAGTTCCTTTAAAAGATCTTCCAGCTCTTTACGCGATTGGTCTATCGCTTGCTGAAGTTCTGCACGTTTACGCTCAGGAGTATTGTCAGCCGGCAAAATACCGTTCCTTGTCCCCTGGAGTTGTAAATTCAAAATGGTCAGCTTTTTAATTTCTTCTTCCGTTTTCAACTTGTGTCCGTTCTTTTCCTGAAGCTGAACATCCAGATTATCCATATCGGCCTGAAGTTGCTGAATTGTATGTTGAATATCGACGAATTCTTTGGTTGTCGTATTAAATAATTTGATACTTTTTTCCAATTCTACCAGAAAACGGGTTGTATATTCCACAGTAGGCAGACTAAGTTTAAATAAAGCTAACTGTTCCGACAGTTCTGTTTCCATCGACACAGTTATAACGGTCAGGTTCTTTAATTCATCACCTTTTTTCAATACAATATCATCAAGTGACTTTATTTTTTCTTTGATACTTGCCATCTCTAATTCTAACCCTTTTGTTCTTTCGCGTGTCAGGTTAAGCTTCAATTCATTTTCGCTTTTAAGTTTCTGACGTTTTTGATTTTCATTTATTGTTTCCGACAGTTCTGTTAGATCTTTTTCAACTTTTAGCAATGAGTCTGTCAATTCAATTGTTTTAGTTATATCAAAACCTGATGTATATGAATTAAACATATTTAATGTTTCTTCCAGGACACGTTTATTGGAATTGATTTTATCTGAAAAGTTAGTTAGCTGCACTTTATTTTCGGCAAGTGTAATATCTGCTTTGGTTTTATCGCTTTTTAATTTCTCAAGTTTCAGATTTCGTTCATCCACAGTTCTCTTACTTTTCGATATTTCCAGAGTAGCATATTTTTCCACATACGGATGTACTGTCGAGCCGCACAAACTGCAGGGTTTACCTTCCTCAAGTTTCTTACGTTCCTCTCCGAAACTGCTTATTTTATTTTCCAGTTCATAAATCAGCACAGCATCTTTCCATGAATCGGTTGCTGTGAGAATATCCTCTTCAAGCTTTACTATTTCTTCTGAAAGACTTTTATCTTTATCTCTAAGTCCTTTTATTTCAGTATTCAGTTCTTTAGTTAATTTGATAAAATCATTGCAGTTGATCGATAGTTGTTGAAGTTCTTTTAGAGTATCCTTTTTTGCAACCAGCAATTTGTTTTTAGCGAGCAGATCGTCTAACTTATTTTGAGTCAAAAGACCTTCAATTTCGTTTATTTCCTGTGTTAATTGAAGAACTTTACTTTTTTCAACTTCTAAAAGAGCGTTTTTGTTTTCAAAATCTGACTGAATCGAAGCCTTTTCTGTTTTATCCGATTCTATTTCACGATTAAATCCGGTTATTTGTTCCCGGTTTCTTTTCCGTAACGTAAGACTTGTATTCCATTGGCTAATTTGTTTTTCAATTTCAGGAATTAATTTATTCTTCAACAGATAGTTTTCAACTTTGATCAATTTCTCTTTTTCCTGTTTCTGTTTTTCCGTCTTCTCTTTTATGGAATCCGAAGTCAGAAGTATCGATTTTTCTAATTCTGTAAGTTCCTGTTTTTTATCGGTTATATTTTTGGTTACTCCACGGATTTCTGCATCTATCCTTGTAACTTCATCTAATTTTGGTGTCCAGTCTTTGAAAAGACTGTCGCTTTCTTCCACCCTGCTTCGAATCGATTTTTCCAGTTCAACTGTTTTGGATAGATCAATTTCAATACACTTTACCTCGGTTTCTATTTTTTCGAGCCTATCAGCCTTCTTTTGAATTTCTTTTTCCAGACGAATAATCCCCTCTAATGTTTCCTTAAACGGTTCGGCTGCTTCGTGCATCTTCAACAGGTTTAAGACTTCACGGTTTTCTTCCAGTTTCAGTTCTAAGGCCGTTTTTTCTTTTTCGATTTGAGCCTGCTTTTTTATCAGTTCCGCTTTACGGTCAAACCAGTTCAGTATCTTTTCAATCTGACCTAGTTCAGTCGTTAGCTGTTGAATAAGTGTGGAGTGTTCCTCTTCTTCTTTCCTGAAGTCAGCTATTGTATCCTCCGAAAGCAAATCATCGGTATTTATTTTGTTCTTAATACGTGCCAGTTCCTGCTTTTCATCCGCTATTCTGTTGGATAAAGCTTCACCAAACTTCTTATAAATTTCTTCACCGGCTATTTGTTGCAGTAAGTTTCCTTTATCTTTTGCCGGAGCAGATAAAAAAGCGGCAAATTCACCCTGAGCCAATAATACCGAACGGAGAAACTGATCATAGGTCAATTGTGTAATTCGTACAATTTCCTCTTCACATTTCGATATGCTTTCGGCAAGTATTTTACCGGATGTCAGATTCTTCAAATAAATTTTTTCTTTGGGATTAGTCAATACTTTTCCCGATCCACTTGTCAGGCGAACTTCCCATTGCGATTCAAAACGTTCGCTTTTTGCTTCAAATGTCACCCGGCACATAGCATCACTGGCACCGTAACTAATTACATCCAGGAGATTTGCTTTACTGTATGAACTGACAAATCGGGGCACTTTCCGGTATAAAGCAATCGTTATGGCATCTAGAATAGTTGTTTTACCGGCACCTGTGGCCCCGGTTATAGCGAACAGCCCTACGTCTTTGAATCGTTCACTTTCAAAATCAATTACGATAGGGGTTTCGCAACGCAATGAATTTATGTTCTGTAATTCAACTTTTACTATCTTCATAATCTATCTTTCAGGCAATATCAGTTTCTTGTACTATTTGCAACATCTCAAAAAAAGCGTTTAACATTTCAGGATGACTTTCTAAATCAAATTCCTGTTCTTTACATTTTAACCTGAATACTTCTTCTGGGGATATTTCCTTTATGTCTTTTGCATTTTCTACAAGTCTCTCTAATCCGGCTCGGCGTCGTTCATTCTTAAAAGTAACTTTCAGCACTTCCAGATTCAATGGCTCAGCTGCTTTGTTTATTTCCTTGTATTCGGATGCCGGTTCACTGTCATTCTCAAGTATCACTTCAACCCATGGTGTCAAAGGTTGGTCACAGGCATCAATTTCCTGTAGTTGACGGATACAACTCTCAACAGTACCCGATACCCGGCAGATATTCCTGAAACGGGGAACAACAACTTCCTGTATCCTGTTTATTTTTCCTTTCAGGGTATCTATCACAACCACTTTTTTGTCATCGTCGATCTCGCTAAAGCTCAAAATATACGGTGATCCCGAATAACGGATATGTTCTGACCCTCCCACCCTCTGGGCACGATGCAAATGTCCAAGGGCTACATAATCAAAGATTTCAGGAAAATCAGCAGCGCCTATATCACCTAGATTACCTACATAAATTGTTTGTTCGCTTTCGGATGTTTTACCTCCCAGGGCAAACAAATGTCCCATGGCAATAACAGGAATTTCGGATGTTTTCAAAGACAGGCAACCTGATGCAGCTTCAGTATAATGATGAATCAGTGCCGTTTTATATCTGTTGTTTATTTCCTCAAATGATTCAGAGGCAATGGCACGACGGATGTCATGATCGCGTAAATAGGGAACGGCAGCCACTATGATGTCTTCATCATTGATGGACAGCTTCATGACTTCCTGGTCAACGGGATCAGTAGCTTTGCCGACAACATGAATGGATAGTGCAAGAAGTAATTCTTTTGGAGCGTTCAGCGTACCGGGTGCATCATGGTTTCCACCTGTAATGACCACTTCTTTACATCCTGTTTCCCTCAGGTGAATCAAAAAGTCATAGTATAACTTCTGGCCCTGAGCCGAAGGCACACCTGTATCGAAAATATCACCCGAAACTAAAAGCAAATCAATGCTGTTTTGCCGGATAAATTCCAATAACCAATCCAGGAATCTGCTTTGGTCTTCCTGTTGTGATTGCTCCAACAAACGGTGTCCTAAATGCCAATCGGAAGTGTGAAGAATTTTCATTTTTTATAGTTGGTTCTATGAAATTTGTACTCTAAATCAATAAATCGATTAATTATTTTCATTATTTACTTATGACAGAATAGAGGTTACAAAGTCTTCAGGCAGAAAAATATTTGTTATATTATCCATTACGACAGGTTTAAAAAGTCCGGCTATTTCTTTCACTGTAAACCCGGCTATTCCACACCCTATTCTTGTAACTAAAAACCTGTATTCAGGATGACTTTTGGCAAATTCGACAAAGTCAGCCACATACGGTTTTATTTCATTTACAGTCCTGAACATGGTAGGTATGGCATATGTCCTACCCTGTAATCCGACGCCCCGGCCCATAATAGCTCCCCATTTCAGTGCCGTTCGGGCAGCCCCTCCTCCATGCATGCCGGCCAGATTACTTCCAAAAACGAAAATATCATTCGTTTCGAGTGTTGTAATTACTTCAGGCGTAAAACGGTTCTGTTTTTCCATATATTTTCGGTAAATCCGTTGATATTAGTATTTCATTTAATAAAAGAGATCATTATCCTGTTTACTGCCAAAATTTTAAGACAAAGATAGATTTATTTTTTTGTCTGTATTCAAAATTTATAAACAAATATATTTATTTTTTAAATTCTTTCATGATAATGCTCCATTTTTTTAAAACTATGATTATCGAAGGTTTATCCTAAAACATTGAAGTTGGATTTTGCTCTATTTCCCTTTGTTTAGGTAATACATCCAAATTCTAAGTACTTCGAAAGATTTATTGAAGTATTTTGATTTCCGACCCCCAAATCTTCAAAGGGGGCTTAAGAGTGGTCTTTCACAAGCGATTTACAATGAGTAAATTTTCAAATACTGCGTATTAAAGCCCACTTTGGGTGTTTGGGGGTCAATACTAAAATAAATACATAAAAATATGTGTTATATATTTAACAAACTCATCAATAATTAATCCTTATTATTTATGTCGACAGAATCGCATTTATTTTTCAAAAACCACTTTAAAATCTTTCTGTTGTTTAACCTGTCTGTTGAGAATTTACCAACCTAATTCTTGAACTTTCAGTTGTTTGTAAAAATGAGATATTGAGTTATAATGAAAATATTTTTATGGAGCAAGCAATATTCGAAATTACCGGGATTAAAAAAAGTATGGAACTTTTGATTTTGGTTTTCCCGGGACTAAAAAGATTTTATTACCATCCGAAAGTCAAAAACAGGTTTAGCGAAAAGGTAGCCTATTCGTAGTCTGTACGTAACCTGTCTGTAACCTATCATTACTGAAGTAATAAATAAGGTAATAATAAGGAACAAAAAAGGATATAATAAGAATCTAAATAGGGGTATATTATTATCTTATTATTATCTTATTATTACCTTATTATCTCCTTATTACAGGATAGGCTACAGACAGGCTACAGACAGGTTAATAACAGGGTATTTCTTCATCTGACTTTCGGTTGATAAACGGTTGACGCCACGGTCTAATTAAAATAAATCAATGATTTAAATAAATATTTCTTCTAAATAAAAATCTGATCATCAAAAATACTGATAAGATTTCCGACATAGCAAATGTATTAAGCGACATTTTGCCTGACGGGACTCATTCGCACTTCTACTATTCTGAGATAAACTTTAAACCACAAAAGGCAATTACAAAAGAAATAACAACAATTTTAAACATAGAATCTGCGATTGACACAAATAGAATACAAAAACAAAATAATTTCAGTAAGTGGAAGGTAGTTTTTCATGTATAAAGTTAAAAGTATCCATTTCTGTTAAAAGCACATGATTTTCCTCTGCCCGTTAAACTTTGGGTACTTTTATCAGTCTTTTTATACATAAGGCATCTTTTTCTCAAAAAAGGATCTGACTGCAGAAAATAAATTACCATTTTCAGCGTTTAAAAAAAAGAGTATTAGTTTGGACAATAAAACTAATACAAGTTAATGGTTTTGCATTCATTCGTTAAAAACAGATAATGTGTTCGTTAACGATCAATAGATATGGAAATAATTGCTAAAAAAATTCTATCTTTGCTATCGAAATAAAATGAATAATTTATTATATCCAACAGTATGAAACCTGCATTAAAAATTCGTATTCTAATCGCTTTATTAGTAGTAGTTTGTTCAGTAAATGCTCAGATTTACCGTTTAGAAGTGGGTTATAATAATCCTGTACGTATTGGAACCGGTATCAGTTCTACTTATTTTAATGGAATTCAATTGGGAGGAACAGCAGAATTTGATCTGAAAAATCAGTTCAGTTTGCTGACCGGTGTTCTGTATAACTTCGTTTATTCAGATAAGATTCAAAAATATCCAAATCTTAATCAGGTAACCTATGTTTCTTTTGGTCATTTTTTGAACATTCCACTACATGTAATTTACACTTATCCGTTTTCAAAATCGTTGAAAGCATTTGGATATGGAGGACCTAATATTAATATCGGACTCTATCAGACCGTGAATACGACTTCGGATGTAAGTTATATTCCATCTAAATTTTCCGATCTATATAAAGATGCCGTATTGAACCGTCTTAACTTTCAACTGGGAGTTGGAGCAGGTGTTCAATGGAAAAAATATCAGCTTAAAGCCGGTTATGATTTTGGGATTAATAATTTAAACAGATTAAGTACCGGAAGCATGACCCAGAACGGTTGGTCTGTAACCTTAGGAATTAATTTTTAGAAATAAACTATAAAAACAGGAATGACTAAACTCAAAGAATGGGTTTAGTCATTTTTTTTTGAAACAAATAACAAAAATTTACTGAATGAGCTTTATACTCATTCATATTATCATTATTAATTGTTCATTATTAATTATTAATTGCAAGTATGACGTTAATTAATTGGATAATGATTATTTTTGCAATTAATTCAGCTATACCCTAATTTGAACATATGCAACTCTACCCGATATTCTTACAACATCCTACAATTTGTACTGATAGCCGGGTATGTCCATTGGATTCTCTGTTTTTTGCACTTAAGGGTGACAATTTTAATGCGAATGGTTTTGCAATCGCCGCACTGGAAAAAGGATGTGCATATGCAGTAGTGGATGAAGCGGAATATGCGATTGATGACAGGTTTATTCTGGTGGATAATGTTCTGGAAAGTTTACAGGAATTAGCCACTTATCACCGTAAGCAAATAGGAACGAAGATTATTGGAATTACCGGGACAAATGGTAAAACCACGACAAAGGAATTAATTGCAGCTGTTTTAAAAGAGAAATTCAACATCCTTTTTACTCAGGGAAATCTGAATAATCATATTGGAGTTCCGTTGACTTTACTTCAGCTCAAATCCGAACATCAGTTGGCAATTATTGAAATGGGAGCGAATCATCCCGGAGAAATTGAGCAATTATGCGGGATTACCCAACCTGACTATGGAATAATAACGAATGTCGGGAAAGCTCATCTTGAGGGTTTTGGTTCACTGGAAGGAGTAATGAAAACAAAAGCTGAACTATATGATTATATTTCAGCATTTGGGAAGCTGATTTTCATAAATTCAGGCAATTTGTTGTTAGAAAAAATGGCAAAAGAGTCAGGCTTTATCTCTCGGGATAAAAAACTGGGATACAGTCTGAATGAAAATGATAACACAGCAGATTATTTTGGTGAGATAACCGATTGCAGTCCTTTTTTACAGATGAAATGGAAAAGGAAAGGAAATGATCCGGTTGAAACAAAAACGAACCTGATAGGCTCTTATAATGCCGAGAACGTACTGGCAGCTGTAACTATTGGTGGTTATTTCGGTCTTACAGACGAACAGATTAAAAATGGACTTGAAAAGTATATTCCACAAAATAACCGTTCGCAATTAACATTAACAGAACATAATAAATTAGTGGTTGACACCTATAATGCAAATCCTACCAGCATGCGGGCAGCTATCTTAAATTTTGCTCAAATGAAAGTGGACAAAAAAACACTTATTTTGGGAGACATGCTTGAACTGGGTGATCAAAGTGATGCTGAGCATCAAAACATTGTCAATTTATTACAACAAAACAAGTTGAAAAACGTTTTGTTAGTTGGTAAAGAATTTAAAAAAACGCGGAATTCATTTCATAGTTTTGAGAATGTGACAGATTTAATAGATTACATAAATGAAAATCCACTTAATAATAATTATATACTGATCAAGGGATCAAGAGGAATTAAGCTTGAGAAAGTATTAACTTCTCTCTGATTTATAGAATTAAAACACACTAAGTATACGAAAATGGATTCGGACAAAAAAAAGATTTTTACAATCATCAGTGTTGCCACAGTCATTATTATAATTCTGGCATTTGCAGTGATTTATTTCGTGCGAAAGGCGAAAATGAAAGAGACTGAAGTGGCTGAGATAGTTGAGCAGATGAATTTTGAAAAAGAACAGGTTCAAAAAGAATACTCCGGCCTGAATCAGGAATTTGGAGGATATACATCAAATATTAAAAATGATTCAATTGTAAAGCTATTACAAAACCAGAAAATAAAAGTTGATCAGTTATTGAATGAATTACGGATTACAAAATCGACTAATGCGCGACGCATTTCACAATTAAAACATGAACTGGCAACTGTACGTCAGGTAATGATTTTATATGTAAATCAGATTGATTCATTAAATGCGGCGAACAGGACACTTAAAACGGAGAATGTTGAAGTACACAGAAAATACAGGGCAGCCAATGATTCAGTAGTCAAATTGTCAAAGGACAAAGAATCATTAAATCAGGTTGTCACACGGGCATCTATTTTGGAAGTTTACAATTTCAACATGACGCCGCTCAACAGCAAAGGAAAAAAAACAGGTTGGTACACACAAACGACTAATCTGGAATTCAAATTTACTATTGGAAAAAATATCACCGCACAGCCGGGAGAAAAGACAATTTATCTGCGAATTACACGCCCCGATGATGAAGTACTGACAAAAAGTCCCAACAATGTATTTCCATACGAGAATAAAAATATAGCTTATTCAGCCAGTAAGAGTTTAGAATATACAGGAGAGACAAAGAGCGACGTTATTTTTTGGAAAGTGGGTGAGATTTTACCAAAAGGCAAGTACCGTGCAGAGTTTTTTGCTGATGGTTATCGAATTGGAAGTTTTACTTTTAATTTTGAAAAATAGATATTTAGTTTATAGTTCGTAGTTTATAGTTTATAGTAAGTAGTGGGTAGTGGGTAGTAAGTAGTAAGAGGATCAAACTTCAAACTCTTCAAACTTTTCAAACTTCAAACTTTTCAAACTCATTTCATTAATTTGTAACAAAACACGTGTCACAAGCCCATAAGTTTACACATGATGCAGAAGCAATCGCATTCGATGAGAAACACCGGAATACGATAAAATTCAACATTTCACGCTATGATGCAGCAGTGACAAAGGGAATGGCACGTTATAACAATGTGGAAGCTGCCAAAACTCAAGCGGCAGTCATTAAACGGGATGTACTCAGGCATTGGGATAAATACTTAATTCAGTTTGAAGAAAAAATAAGTGCGCGGGGTGTTCAGGTACTTTGGGCAACAGATGCAGCCGAAGCAACTACTTATATCGAACAAATTCTTCGTGAAAACGATGCACATTTGCTGGTAAAGAGTAAATCGATGACAACTGAAGAAATAGAACTGAATGAAACTGCAGCTAAAATCGGTTGTGAATCAGTTGAAACAGATTTAGGTGAATTTATTGTTCAGCTTGCGGGTGAAAAGCCCTACCATATTGTGACACCTGCCATGCATAAATCGAAAGGGGACATTGCTAAACTTTTCAACGAGAAATTTGGCACACCTATTGATAGTACTCCTGAAGAGATGACGGAATATGTAAGACAGGTACTCCGTAAAAAATATACGACTGCACAGGTTGGAGTGACAGGTGCCAACTTTTTAATTGCTGACATCGGAGGCATTTCGGTAACAGAGAATGAAGGAAACGGAGTAATGACTACTGCATTTCCAAAATTACATATTGTGATTGCCGGTATTGAAAAAATCATTCCTGAAATGAAGCAACTGGGACTTTTTTATCCTTTGCTGGCAGCTCACGGAACAGGTCAGCAAATGACGGCTTATAATACTATTTTTACAGGACCACGACTGTCAAATGAAGTGGATGGCCCTGAGAAAATGATCGTCATACTGCTGGATAACGGACGTACAACCGTTTATGCAGACGATGAAGCATATGAATCATTAGCCTGTATACGTTGCGGTGCATGTCTGAACGGTTGCCCTGTTTATAAGACTATTGGCGGTTATACATATGATACGACTTACAGTGGCCCGATAGGATCGGTACTGACTCCTTTTTTAAGAGGATTTAAAGACTTTTCGCATCTTAGCTTTGCTTCAACACTTTGTGGAAAGTGTGTTGAAGTTTGTCCTGTAAAAATTCCTTTAACGGATATTTTATTATCAAACAGAAGGAAAGCAGTAGAACAGAATTTGCGTCCCTTAGCTGAAAAATGGGCAATGAAAGGATTCAGACTGATTAGTTCGAAAAGAATCGGGTTTGACATTTTCCCCGGAAATTTAAAAACTCTGGCAACCTATCCGTTCAATTTCGTAGGTTGGGGTCCTAAACGGACTATGCCAACATTTGCAGCTAAGTCGTTTTCACAGCAGTATAAAATGAAACAAAAATAAACATCTCCATACAATAACGGTAACAAATATGAAACGAACATCAATTGCCTTTTTAATTACTTTTTTATTTCTAATTATAATCTCAGCATGTAAGGAAAATGAGTATATGAACTGGAAGATCCTGAATAGCAACTGGTATTCAATTCACAAGTCTGACTCAGGGTTTATAACTACTCCAAGCGGACTTTGTTATAAGGTAATTCATCAGGGAGTACAACGTTATCCGAATTTAAATAGTGTTGTTATTGTAAGCTATAAGGGAACACTTATTGATGGTTCCATATTCGATTCAACAGCAACCGGTTACACTAAATACTTGAGTTTATCGGGAGCAATTAAAGGATGGCAGGAAGGTCTTCCCAAAATGCAAAGCGGAGGAAATTATATTTTCTATATTCCCTATAAACTGGGATATGATACAACATCAACGAACTCGGCAATACCACCCTATTCGGTATTGAAATTTAACGTACATTTGATTGATTCATATAATTAAATCACATTCCACTACTGAGTGGAGATTTAAATATCACTTATGAAAAAAATACTTATCGTTGTTTTATGTATATTTGCAGGTTTTGCATATTCAGCTGAATATACCATTAAGACAATTCCAAATCCAAAGACTTCAAATGCACATGCATATGTAAGTAATCCGGATGGAATACTGAAACCTGAGACAGTTAATCAGATGAACGAGTATCTTGATTCATTGCAGGCACAAACAAAAGCTGAAGTTGCAGTAGTAGCCGTAAACTCAATAGGGCAAGCTGATTATTTTACTTTTGCCACTGAGCTTTTTGCTTCATGGAAAATAGGGAAAGCAAAACATGATAATGGACTACTAATCTTATTTGTACTTGATCAACGCAAATTAAAAATAGAAACAGGTTACGGACTCGAAGATGTATTGCCAGATGCCATGTGTAATCGAATAAGAGTTCAATTAATGAACCCTGAATTCAAAAAAGGAAATTATGATGCAGGATTATTAGCAGGTATTCATCGTATTGGTTCAATTATCAGAAAAGAGCCAATCCCTGAAGAAGCTAAAACTAAAACACCCTGGAATGAAATTTTGCCAATTGCTTTTGCGATTTATTTAATTTTAGCGGTTTTCACCCTGGTTTGGATAGGAAATTCGATTCAAAAGATTAAACAGAACAAAAAACTAAACAACAATTTAGCCCGATATAAGACATTAAAGAATGAAAAATCAGGTATTATCAGTTTAATTTCCATATTAATACCTATTGTTGGGTTTATAGGCATAATTTTATTTTCAAATCCTGTTTATCTGCTTTTACTCATACCTATTCCCCTTACAACTATACCTGCCAATATTTATGCAAGATTGATGATGGTAAAAATGAGAAGGGCTCCTATTCCATGCAATGTTTGCGATGGAACTATGCATATTTTATCAGAGAAACAGGAAGATGCACATTTGAAACTTGCCCAGCAATTTGAAGAAAAATTACATGCCATTGATTATGATGTTTTTGTGTGCGACAAATGTGCGAATGAAGCTATTTTTACTCTTGACAAACCAAGTGCTTACACAGAATGCCCGAAATGTAAAACAAAAGCATTTATTCTGACAGAAAAGCGGACACTTGTTTCGCCTACTTATATAAGTTCAGGAACCGAAAGAACAACCTATGTCTGCAAATTCTGCGGATATGAAGAAAACGACAACCACAACATACCACGTATTAACAGGGACGGAGGTGCCATTGTTGGTGGTGCAATTCTTGGCGGATTGTTTAGTGGTGGAGGTGGTTTTGGTGGTGGAGGATCAGACGGTGGCGGAGGCGGAAGCTTTGGCGGTGGCATGTCAGGCGGTGGTGGCGCAGGTGGAGGATGGTAACTTTTCAAAATCTACTAAATATTGCCAATTATCAATTAGGAGAATAAATTTATTTTTATCATTATCAACTATCATCCTTATTTATTTAACTCATAAACATATAAACATTTATCAAAATGGAAAAAAAATCAATTATTTTAATCTCTATAGCTGCCGTTATAGTTCTACTTTTTTCATGGGGAATTTCTGGATACAATAGTCTGGTAACTTCCAGAGAAGATGTGAATAGTCAGTGGGGAAATGTTCAAAGCAAATATCAACGTCGTTCCGACCTAATACCAAATTTAGTAGCAACAGTTAAGGGTTATGCTACTCATGAAAGTTCAACACTGGAAGGTGTAGTTGCTGCCCGTGCAAAAGCAACACAAATCACTGTTGATCCTAAGAATCTAACTCCTGAAAAGCTACAGGAATATCAGGCAGCCCAGGGTCAGGTAAGTTCAGCTTTAGGAAAGTTATTAATGATTACTGAAAACTATCCTGATTTGAAAGCGAATCAAAATTTTCTGGATTTACAAACACAGTTGGAAAGCACTGAAAATCGAATCTCTGTAGAAAGAGACAGATTCAACGATGTAGCAAAAGAATATGATATTCTAATTAAAAGATTTCCAAAATCTATCATTGCTTCAATATTTGGATTTACAGAAAAGCCATATTTTGAATCAGAAAAAGGTGCTGAAAAAGCTCCATCAGTAAAATTTTAAAAATACAAATAATGTCCAACAGTATATATACTCCGGCTGCTGACCGGTATACGAATTCAGTAGGGTATCAGTTCTGTGGAAAAAGCGGTTTAAAACTACCTTTAATTTCCCTTGGTCTGTGGCATAATTTCGGAGATGTGGATAATGCCGAAGAAGCGTTGAAAATGATTCATTTTGCATTTGACCATGGCATTACTCATTTCGATCTGGCCAATAATTACGGGACACCTTATGGAAGCGCTGAGAAAAACTTTGGAAAGATATTGAAAGATCATTTTTCGGCTTACCGTGATGAAATTATTATCAGTACCAAAGCCGGTCATGATATGTGGCCCGGACCATACGGAGATGGAAGTTCACGAAAATATTTAATATCGAGTCTGGATCAAAGCCTTCAACGGATGAATCTGAATTATGTTGACATCTTTTATTCCCATCGGTATGATGCTACTACCCCATTGGAAGAAACAATGGGAGCTCTTTCGGATATGGTAAAACAAGGAAAAGCTTTATATATCGGAATATCAAAATATCCCGAAGACAAAGCACATGAAGCGTATCAGATTTTACGGAAAAATGGTACTCCCTGCCTGATCAATCAGGACAGGTATAATATCTTTACCCGCCAGATAGAACAAAATGTTTTACCACTGGCAGAAGAGAACGGAGTTGGATTTATAGCATTTTCACCATTAGCCCAGGGTATGTTGAGTGATAAATATATAAACGGCATTCCTGAAAACTCACGCGCAGCTCATAGTTATGGTTTTTTGCAGAAGAGTCAACTAACACCTGAAGTGCATACTAAAATCACAAAACTTAATGAACTAGCTGCTCAACGTGGTCAGACACTGGCACAAATGGCATTAGCATGGTGTTTACGCACTCCTGAAGTCAATTCAGTAATCGTGGGCGCCAGTTCGGTAAAACAGTTGCAGGATAATATTGATGCCATTAAAAACACATCCTTTTCGAATGATGAGTTATGGAAAATCGGAGAATTAGGATAACTCAGA
>Ga0302288_1001320_pt1 | contig 16289 bp, 12 predicted proteins | sample III_Fen_N1_1_FD_194549 | JGI IMG/M metagenome (GOLD analysis project Ga0302288, IMG submission 194549) | Peat permafrost microbial communities from Stordalen Mire near Abisko, Sweden - III_Fen_N1_1 | ecosystem: Environmental > Terrestrial > Soil > Wetlands > Permafrost | place: Sweden: Abisko...
ATAAAAAAGGTGTCACCGAGTTGAACAGCGACACCTTTCAAAAGTTTTTATCTATTAACAGAAGTTACCTCAACTGTGCGCCCAATTCGCGTTCATAAGTTGAGACCAGTTTCTGCATAATCTTTTCAATCTGTTTGTCGTTCAGCGTCATTTCATCGTTGCGCAAAATGTAGCTGATGGCATACGATTTTTTGCCCTCCGGAACGCCCTTGCCTTCGTAAACGTCGAACAAATCGACCGATTGCAGCAGTTTGCGCTCCGAGCGGAAAGCCAAATCCCGCAGTTGATTAAACTGAACAGTTTTATCGAGCAGCAAGGCCAAATCGCGGCGAACTTCAGGATATTTAGGCAATTCGGCAAACACCACTTTGTTGTTTTTCAGTTCAACAAACACAGTATCCATACTAAAATCGGCAAAATAAACCGGATTTTCAATGCTGAATGGCTTCAAGGCTTTTCCTGAAATCGCGCCAAATTCAACCAGTTTTTTACCGTTAATGAAATACTGCACTCCTTCGCTGATCAACTCGTTTGAAAAACCTTCAGACTTCAGGTTCAGGACAGAAAAGCCCAGACGTTTCAGAATATTTTCAGCATACGATTTCAAGAGAAAGAACGATGTTTTGTTAGCCGGATTCGACCAATTGGCAGCTTCTTTATCGCCAGTGACGAATATGCCCAAATGTTCTTCTTCACGGTAATTTCGAACCGGATTTTCTTTCAGGCTGCTGCCGTTAAAGAAATAACAGTTTCCGAATTCGTATAACCGCAGATCCGGATTTTTACGGTTCGCATTGTGGGCAATCGACTCCAAACCACCATAAAGCAAAGTCTGGCGCATACTCGCCAAATCGTTGCTTAGCGGATTAAACAGCTTCACCGTGCTTTCGATCGGGTGAACCAAATTATTTTCGTAATATGACGTTTTGGTGAGCGAATTCGACCAAATTTCGTTGAAGCCTTGCGCTGTAAGCATTTCAGCAATCAGGTTGCGGAGTTTGGTTGGATTTGGCTTCACCGAATATTGCAGCGATGAATTGATATTGGTAGGCAATTCGATGTTGTTGTAACCGTAAATACGAAGAATTTCTTCAATCACATCACATTCTCGTTTCACATCAACACGGTATGGCTGAACCAGCAACGAAAGTCCGGTTTCGGTTTCAGATTCAATGCGGATTTCGAGTGCATCCAAAATCTGTTTGATCTTTTCTTTGCCCAAATCAACGCCAATCAATCGCTTGATGTTGGTATAAGTGACATCGACTTTAAAATCGGCAACCGGATTCGGGTAAACATCAACGATTTCCGAAGAGATCTCGCCACCAGCCACTTCTTTAATCAACAAAGCGGCACGTTTCAAGGCATAAATCGTTCCGTTCGGATCGGTTCCACGTTCAAAGCGGAACGAAGCATCGGTACTCAACGTATGACGACGGGCAGTTTTGCGGATATAAACCGAGTCGAACCAGGCACTTTCGAGGAAAACGCTGGTCGTAGTTTCTTTTACTCCTGAATGCAATCCGCCAAAAACTCCGGCAATGCACATTCCTTCCGATTCGTTGCAAATCAGCAAGTCATCAGGATGCATTTCGCGTTCGATCCCATCCAAGGTAACGAACTTTGAACCTGCTTCAGCAGTGCGGACAACAACCTTATTCCCTTTAATCTCAGCAGCATCAAACGCATGAAGCGGCTGACCGGTTTCGAAAAGCACAAAGTTAGTTACGTCAACAATATTATTAATCGGCCGGATGCCAATAAGTTTCAGGTTATTTTTCAGCCATTCCGGAGATTCTTTTACAGTTACATTCGAAACCGTAACTCCGGAATAACGCGGGCAAGCGGCCGTATTCAGAACTTCAACCGGAATTTCAAGAGAATGGTTATCCACTTTAAATGCGTCAACCGAAGGACGGTGATAACTGATCGGGTGTTTTTGCTTGATGTAAGCCGCCAAATCGCGGGCAATACCAATGTGCGAAGCGCTGTCGATGCGGTTTGGAGTCAAATCGACTTCAAGCATAAAATCCGATTCAATTTTAAAAAATTCGCTGGCGGGAGTTCCGGGAACAGCCGAAGCATCGAGAATCATAATTCCATCGTGACTGGTTCCTAGTCCGATTTCGTCTTCGGCACAAATCATTCCCTCAGAAACTTCACCCCTGATTTTTGATTTTTTGATTTTAAACTCATTATCACCGTCGTATAATGTTGTTCCAACAACCGCAACTACCACTTTTTGTCCGGCAGCAACATTCGGAGCGCCACAAACGATAGGTAAAATTTCACCATTCCCAACATTCACAGTTGTTTTGCTCAGGTGATCAGAGTCGGGATGTTGCTCACACGAGAGGACTTCGCCAATGACCAATCCGCGCAAACCACCTTTAATGGTTTCCACTTCTTCCATGCTTCCAACTTCAAGTCCAATCTGTGTTAGAAAAGCAGAAACTTCATCGGCCGTATATTCGAGATCAATGTATTTTTTTAACCAGCGGTAAGATATGTTCATGATAAAATGTCTTTTGTATCTGAAATTCAATGATCGGCAAAAGTAAATAAAATTTCAGGGGATGGGAAGAAATTTGAGCCGTAAATAACGACAAATTAAAACCGATGAAACACAATAACGCCGGTTGTTTGTGTTTGTAGCGACTACGTTTGCTGAAATAAGTCATGTTTATTCCCTTTTCACGACTTTTATCAGCTTTGGAGCAGGTCATAATTTCTATATTTCAACCCAAATAAAAACCAAACCCATTCAGAATGAAAAAGATCGGAATAATCGTTGTTGTATTTTCATTATGTGTATGTTCGTGCTTCACGATGAATGCCCAAACGAGAGACATGAGTAACCCATTTTTCAGCGAGTACAAAACACCGTTTCAGGTTCCGCCCTTTAATGAAATTAAGCTCGAACATTTTAAACCTGCCATGGAAGCCGGCATGGCCGATCAACTTGCAGAAATTAAAGTAATTACTGACAATCAGGAAACTCCGAATTTCGAGAACACTATTCTGGCCTTTGACAATTCGGGCGAATTACTGACCAAAACCCGCATCTTTTCAAACCTGAATTCGGCCAACACGAACGACCAGATGCAGGCTCTGGCACGCGAAATCACCCCGATGTTGTCGGCTCACCGCGATAACATCATGCTCAATATGGATCTTTTCAAACGGGTAAAGCCCGTTTATGACAACCGGAATTCGATGAACCTAAATCATGATCAACTGCGCCTGGTGGAAAAAATCTACAAAGATTTTGAGCGAAGCGGCGCTAATCTTCCGGAAGATAAACAGGTCGAATTACGCAAACTGAACGAGCAACTTTCGATGCAAACCCTCAAATTCGGCGAAAATACGCTGGCTGAAACCAACAAGAACTTCAAAATGGTCATCGATAATAATGAAGACCTAAAAGGTTTACCTGATGATGTGATTACCTCAGCCGCCGAACTGGCAAAAAAAGCCGGTCAGGAAGGAAAATGGATTTTCACGCTGCAAAAACCAAGCATGTTGCCTTTTCTTCAGTATGCCGAAAACCGCAGCCTGCGCGAAAAACTGTATAAAGGCTACCTGAACCGCGGAAATTATGACAATGCTTTCGATAACAAACAGGTTATTGCAAACATCATCAAGTTGCGCGACGAGCGGGCAAAGCTTTTAGGATTTCCAAATTATGCGTCCTATGTGGTTGATGAAAACATGGCCAAAACACCTGAAAATGTTGATAATTTTCTGATGAAACTTTGGGTTCCTGCACTTGAACGTGCAAAAAAGGAACGTGACGATATGCAGGCCATGATTAACAAGGAAGGTGGTCAGTTTAAGCTTGCTTCTTGGGATTGGTGGTACTATGCCGAGAAAGTTCGTAAGGCCAAGTACAACCTCGATGGAGCCCAGTTGAAACCTTATTTCAAACTCGAAAATGTAATTAACGGAATGTTTTATGTGGCCAACAAACTGTATGGCGTAAAATTCATCAAACGCACCGATCTTCCGGTTTACAACGAAGAAGTACTGACCTACGAAGTTCAGGAAGCTGATGGCCGCCACATCGGAATCTTCTATATGGATTTTCATCCGCGTGCCGGAAAAAACAATGGGGCATGGTGCACATCATTCCGCTCTCAGTCCTACAAAGACGGACAAAAGATTACTCCTGTGGTATCTATCGTTTGTAACTTCACACGTCCTTCCGGAGATGTTCCTGCATTGTTGAGTTTCGAAGAGGTAACAACTCTTTTTCATGAATCGGGACATGCATTCCATGCATTATTTACCGACGGTCCATACAAACGTACCGCCCGCGATGTACCGCGCGATTTTGTAGAACTTCCGTCGCAAATTATGGAAAACTGGGCTTCCGAACCTGAAGTATTGCGCGTTTATGCCAAACATTATCAAACAGGTAAAGTCATTCCTGAAGAATTGATATCCAAACTAACAAAAAGTGCACAATTCAACCAGGGCTTTGAAACAGTAGAATTACTGGCAGCCTCCTTGCTCGATATGGATTACCATACGAATCCGTTTAACGGCGACGTTGCAGCTTTCGAAAAAGCATCAATGGACAAGATCGGACTAATTAACGAAATTGCACCACGCTACCGAAGCACCTACTTTTCGCATATTTTCTCCGGAGGTTATTCTGCCGGATATTACGTGTACACCTGGGCGGCAGTGCTCGATGCCGATGCTTTTGATGCCTTCAAACAAAGTGGAAATTTATTTAATCCTGAACTGGCAGCCAAATTCAGGACGCTGTTAACCAAATCGGGATCAGACGAAGGAATGACGATCTACAAAAACTTCCGTGGTCAGGAACCTTCGATTGAGCCCTTATTGAAACGTCGCGGATTAAAATAATTAATGAACAAAAACAACTTTAAAACCTTATAAAATGGTAAAAATTGGAATTACACTGTTTGCTGTCGCACTGATTTTGAGTTCGTGCAATCAGAAAAAAGAAGTTAAGAAAGACATGAACAACCCATTCTTTAAAGAGTACACCACTCCGTTTCAGGTTCCTCCGTTTAATGAAATTAAACTGGAACACTACATGCCGGCTACCGAGGAAGGAATTGCCCAGCAGCTCGCTGAAATAAAAGCAATAACCGACAACAAGGATGAAGCGACTTTCGACAATACGATTCTGGCACTTGATCTGTCGGGCGATTTGCTGAACAATGTTGGCAATGTATTTTTCAACCTGAATTCGGCCAATACCAACGACGAAATGCAAGCTCTGGCCCGCGAGATCACTCCAAAGCTTTCGTCTCACCGCGACAACATCATGTTGAACAAAGACTTGTTCAAGCGGGTAAAAGCTGTTTATGAAAAAAGGAAAGATCTAAAACTCGATGCAGAACAAATGCGGGTTGTTGAAAAATACTATCAGGATTTTGAACGCAGCGGCGCTAATTTGCCTGACGACAAACAAGCTGAATTGAGGAAACTCAATGACGAACTTTCGATGGCTGAACTTAAATTCGGCGAAAATGCATTGGCCGAAACCAATAAGAATTTCAAATTGGTGATTGATAATGAAGCCGACCTGAAAGGTTTGCCTGTCGAGGTTATAGCTGCTGCTGCCGATCTGGCTAAAGCAGATAGTTTGGCTGGTAAATGGGTTTTCACGCTGCAAAAACCGAGTATGTTACCATTCCTTCAGTATGCCGAAAACCGGTCACTTCGCGAAAAATTGTATAAAGGATATCTCAATCGTGGCAACAACGGAAATGCCAACGACAACAAAGAGGTACTCACCAAATTGGTAAAATTGCGCGACCAGAAGGCTAAATTACTTGGTTTTAATAATTGGGCCGCTTATGTTGTTGATGTTAACATGGCTAAAACTCCGGAAAAAATCAACGAATTCCTGATGAAGCTCTGGACTCCGGCCCTCGAAAGAGCCAAAAAGGAACGCGATGATATGCAGGCCATGATTGATAAAGAAGGCGGAAAATTCAAAATCGAATCGTGGGATTGGTGGTTTTATGCCGAAAAAGTGCGAAAAGCCAAATACGATCTGGACGAATCTCAGTTGAAGCCTTATTTCAAACTTGAAAATGTGATTGATGGAATGATCTACACAGCCTCAAAACTATATAACATCAAATTCATTAAACGCACCGATCTCCCATTGTACTGCGACGAAGCCATTACTTATGAAGTTCAGGAAGCCAATGGCAAACACATTGGTATTTTCTATATGGATTTTCACCCTCGTGCCGGAAAAAGCAATGGCGCCTGGTGCACTGCTTTCAGAAACCAATCGTATAAAAACGGGAAAATGGTGACTCCTGTCGTTTCCATTGTTTGCAACTTTACACGACCAACCGGCGATACTCCCGCTTTACTTAGTTTTGAAGAAGTAACCACCTTGTTCCACGAATCAGGACATGCGTTACATGGCTTATTTACCGATGGTCCATATCGCCGCACTGCCGGTAATGTGCCAAACGACTTTGTTGAATTGCCATCGCAGATCATGGAAAACTGGGCATCAGAACCTGAAGTTCTTCGTGTTTATGCCAAACATTATAAAACCGGCGAAGTAATTCCGCAGCAATTGATTACCAAACTCGAAAAAAGCGCCCAGTTTAATCAGGGTTTCGAAACGGTTGAATACCTCGCAGCCTCATTGCTCGACATGGATTGGCATACCCAAGCACTTAACACCGATGTTGAATCGTTTGAAAAAGCAGCAATGGACAAAATTGGTTTAATTCCTGAAATAGCCCCACGCTACCGTAGCACCTATTTTTCACACATTTTCTCCGGAGGTTATTCTGCCGGATATTACGTGTACATCTGGGCTGCTGTGCTCGATGCCGATGCTTTTGATGCCTTCAAGCAGAGTGGAAATATTTTCAACCCTGAAATTGCGGCCAAATTCCGCACTTTGTTAACCAAATCAGGATCGGATGAAGGAATGACCATTTATAAAAACTTCCGTGGACAAGAACCTTCAATTGAACCACTTCTGAAACGTCGGGGATTGAAATAAAAAATAAGTTTTAGACATTTGAAAAAGACTCGTTTCGTACCTGCGAAACGGGTCTTTTTATTTAAAGTTTATCTCGCAAATTCCGGCAATACACCTCAAACGAAATAATCTAAAATTGTAACAAAAACGTCTCAAATAACAACATAATATTTATATATTTGTTAAAATTTTAAATCTCACCAACAATGAATGACAAATGTGTGAATTATTAATCAACATCATAGGAACAATTATTGGAGGTCTTCTTTTAACTCTATTTCTTTTTGTTTTGAATGAGTTTGTTTTTCCAAAGAAAAACTTAACTGGAGAATGGGAAACAAAAATCACAATTATAAATACTGGTTATAACCCTTTCAAAAACTTAGTAATAGAATACAAGATGCATTTAATTCAAAAAGGCTATGAGTTATCTGGCTCAGGAGAAAAAACAAAAGACATTAAACCTAATGGTTCTGAAACGGTATTTTTAAGAGAAAATAGAGTAAATGTCGAAATTGATGGATATTTCGAAAGAAAATATTTAGGCAAATCTAGAATATATCTAAATATAATTGAAAATGGAAGAAAAAGAAAAACAAGAACTACTTATATTCTAACACTCAAAAACAAAAAGAATCTTAATGGTACTTTTATATCTACTGCTGCAGATTCAAATGGCATTGTTTTTATGAATAAATCGTGATTAAAGTAACAAACAATATCTCGGCAAATGTAATAAGGACAATAGCGTTATTCTCATTGAGGTTTACTCGTTCACTGAGGGCGAATTTCAATAAAATTTCTCTTGTAATAATTAATTTTAATCGAGCGAAAACTCAAATACCTGAAAACTTAATCCTCGCTGTAATAACAATTGAAGATAAAAGATATTTCGACCATGCTGGAATTGACTTTTATTCAATTTTACGCGCACTAGTTAAAAATACAAGGGCAAAACGTATTGAAGGTGCAAGTACGATTACACAACAACTAGTCAGGAATACATTAAATAAAAGAGAAATAACTATTAAGAGAAAAATAAATGAAATATTGCTATCAACATTGGTTAGTAAGGAATTCTCCAAAGAAGAAATTATAAATGCTTACTTATGCACTTATAATTTTAACAATTGCATTGGCGTTTACTCTTTGTGCTCGAAAGAAAATTACAACATAAATAATTTATCTAATAATGAGGCTGCCCAAATAGCCGCAAGGTTTAAATATCCATCAATAAATAAGTCAAACTATATAAATTATCTGAAAAGAGTTCGAACAATTGAAGTAAAATTTAATCATTCTAACTCTTTAATAAATTTATAAAACATCAAATTTTCAACAATTAAGAATATGAATTGATTTAAAACACAAGAACTAATCGAAGAAAACTATTTCAACACATCCTCAATTTCGTCAGGAGTAATTGGGATTCGGTTACCAATGATTTCACTTCCGGTTTCTGTAACCAAAATATCATCTTCCAATCGAATTCCACCGAAATCAAGGTATCCTGAAAGGCGATCGAAATTGATAAAATCAGTGTTTATTTTCTCAGCTTTCCATTTTTCAATCAACGCCGGAATAAAGTAAATTCCGGGCTCGTTGGTTATTACAAATCCAGACTGAAGTTTTCGTCCCATGCGCACATAGGCAGTTCCAAACTGGTCAACCGGACGGGTTTCGTCATCATATCCAACATAGATTTGGCCCAAATCTTCCATATCATGAACATCCAGACCCAGCATGTGCCCCAATCCGTGCGGCATAAATAATGCATGCGCTCCATTCCTGACGGCTTCCTTAACGTCGCCTTTCATCAAACCAATCTCTTTCAAGCCTGAAGCAATAACTTCAGCCGCTGCTAAATGAACCGACAAGTAAGTCGCACCAGGCTTGGTCAGTTCACGACCTCTGTTGTTTGCAGCTAATACAATCTCGTAAATTTCACGCTGTTTTTGGGTAAATTTTCCACTAACCGGAACCGTTCTGGTAAAATCAGATGCGTAATGAGATCCGATTTCAGCACCGGCATCAACGAGGAGCAATCTCCCGTTTTGTAAGATCTGGGAGTGATCGTGATTATGAAGTGTTTCTCCATTTTGTGATAAAATAACAGGGAACGAAACCATTCCTCCGCCAGAATTGGCAATTCCTTCGATAGTTCCGGCAATGGTTTGTTCCAGAACGCCCGCTTTAGCCATTTTCATGGCTGTAACATGCATTTGGTAGCCAACAGCACAGGCTTTCCGAATCTCGAAAATTTCCTGCTCCTCTTTTACCGATCGCAAGGCAATTATTGCTTTTATCAATTCCAGCGAAGCGTATGCCTTTAATTTTGAGGATGAAATTCCAAAAAGCTCGCTAAGCAACAACTTATTTTCAGCGCGGTATGGAGGTAGAAAATGTATTTTACGGCCAGATTGAATTGCCTTTTCAATAATTGCCTGAAGATTTTTATAGGAGTCGGTTTTGGTAATTCCGACAGAGGCGGCTTTCTCCTTTAATGAAACCTGAGGACCCATCCAGATGATATCTTCAATACTCACATCATCTCCATAAATGATTTCCTCACCCGAATCAGCATCGATAACACCAGCCAATCGTTGAAAGTCAAGTCCAAAGAAATACAGAAACGAACTATCCTGTCTGAAATAATAAGTATTATCAGTATAATTCATCGGAACATCAACATTACCGAGCAGAACAATTAAACCTCCTGATATATTGTGTTTTAAATACCGGCGACGAGTAATATATGTATCTGAATTAAACATGCTTTTTAAATTTTAAATTATTCAGGGAAGATAGGAAAAAATACCTATGACAAGAAATGATTTTCACCAATACAAATGTTGTAAATCATATTATTTGATATGAAATCAGTCACCAAAATTTCCAACCGATATTCAAATATTTCGTAACTTATAATAACCAAAAATCTCTGCGCCATGAACAATACTTTAATGGTTTACCTAAACAAAAGGCTACATCAAAATGATTCCAGATATTTGGATCCGAATAGCCAGCCAGGACCTGTAATTTGCATTTCGAGAGAAGTTGGTTGCGGGGGAGTTAATATAGCCAAGCTACTGGCCACCGAACTTGACAAGCAATGTATTTGCAAAAAGTGGAAAGTATTAAGTAAAGAAATTCTGGAAGAAAGCGCGCGTGGTTTAAACATGGATCCGAATAAACTTCGGAATTACCTGAATGAAGGAGAACGCAGCATTTTTGATGACGTTTTATCGGCCTTCAGCGAGAAAAGGTTTAAAAGCGACCGAAAAATCAGCAAAACACTTATTGATCTGGTATTAAGTTTCGCGAACGACGGCTATTGCATTATTGTCGGGCGAGCCGGTCATATCATTACCAAGAATATTGAAAAATCACTTCTTGTAAAATTGACGGCACCACTCGATTGGCGGATTAAACAAATTATGGAAAAGAACAATCTGAATTTGAGAGAAGCCGTTGAATTTATTGAAAAAACCGAGAAAGAACGGGAGAATCTCCGCAAACACATTGCTGGAGATCATAATCATGCTCCTGTAGAAGAATTTGACCTGACAATTAACTTGGCCAGAATGAAAGTTGAAAATGCAATTTCCCTAATCTACCAGGCCTCTCTGGCCAAGGGATTACTCGAGGCAAACAAAAGTAAGGTTGAAGTGTTTTGAAAAGTCAAAAGTTCAAAGTTTAAAGTCAGGATTCTCAACTTTAAACCTTGAACTTTATACATCGAACTATTTCAACCATTTATCCAACCATTGTTTAAACACACGTTGCCACAAAATGCCATTTTGTGGTTGTAAAACCCAATGATTTTCATCTGGGAAAATAAGCATCTGGGCAGGAACTCCGCGCAAAACAGCTGCATTGAAAGCGGCCATTCCCTGAGAAGCAAGAATACGATAATCTTTTTCACCGTGAATAACCAAAATAGGCGCATCCCATTTGTCGACAAACAAGTGTGGAGAATTGGCATACGAGCGTTGTGCAACGGCATTCGTTTTATCCCAATACGGCCCACCCAAATCCCAATTGACAAACCACATTTCTTCGGTTTCCAGGTATTGTTGTTCCAGATTGAACATTCCATCGTGCGCAATAAAAGCCTTAAATCTTTTTTCGTGATGGCCAGCCAGCCAATACACTGAAAAACCGCCATAACTGGCTCCGACACAACCCAATTTGTCTTTATCTACGTACGATTCTTTAGCTACTGCATCAATGGCCGAAAGGTAATCTTTCATGTTTTGACCACCGTAATCACCGCTGATTTGTTCCAGCCATTCCGTCCCAAAACTTGGCAATCCACGACGGTTAGGAGCGACAACAACATATCCGTTGGCTGCCATTTGCTGAAGATTCCACCGATACGACCAAAACTGGCTAACAGTTGATTGTGGACCACCTTCGCAAAACAAAATCGTTGGGTATTTCTTGTTTGGATCAAAATGAGGAGGATAAACTACCCAGGTAAGCATTTGTTTATCGTCGGTAGTTTTTATCCAACGTTCTTCAACTTTCCCCAGAGTGAGTTGATCCAAAATTGGTTTATTCTGAAATGAAAGTTCAGTTTCGGTACCGGTTTTCGGATCTATTGCATAAATTTCGTCAGGTTTGCTCATCGAATGCTTAACACCAACCAGTTTATCTTTTGCTTCGGCCACAAAACCATAATCCTGAATGCCCTTCGTAATTTGTGAGATTTTTTTACTGCCAAGATCCAAACGGTAAACCTGTGTCAATGCCTGCCAACAGCTAATAAAATAGATTGATTTGCTATTTGCACTCCATGTGAGATTGGTTGAGTTTTGATCAAATTGAGCTGAATAGTCAACTTTTTCACCATTTTCTAGGTTCATTACATACAAGCGGATTTTGTCGGCTTCATAACCATCCCGCTCCATACTTTCCCATGCGATCCATTTTCCATCCGGAGAAAATACAGGATTCTGGTCGTAGCCCATCATTCCCTGTGTTTTATTTTCCGTTTTCTTCGTTTCAACGTTGAAGAAATAAATGTCAGAATTGGTCGAAAGCGCATACTCTTTGCCCGATTTTTTACGACAAGTATAGGCTATCGTTTTACAGTCTGGGCTCCAATCCAATTGTTCAATGCCTCCAAACGGTTTCATCGGACTTTCATAAGGTTCGCCTTCAAGCAAATCAACCGCGTTGGCTATTTTACCATCCTTATAATCAGCAACGAATGGATGAGGAACAGTTTCAACCCACTCGTCCCAATGTTTGTACATCAAATCAGTTTCCAGATGTGCATTTGCTTTTGGCAAGTCGGGGAAAAGATCATGAACATCCTTCTTCATTTTCATATCAGCAGTAAACAGGATTTGGGATCCGTCAGGAGAATATTTAAATCCTGAAATTCCACCCTTTATTTCTGAAATCTGAATGGGTTCTGAACCATCAGCGTTCATTTCCCAAAGCTGCATTTCTCCTGATTTCGAAGATAGAAAACCAATCTTTTTGCCGTCAGGTCTCCAGGCCGCTGAAGATTCCTTTTCCGGAGTTGAAGTAATTTGTACCGGACTGCCGCCGTTAACCGAAACGGTGTACAAATCGCGATACGACTTGTTTTCTTCGATGTTGTAGTTGGTAACCGAATACAAAACCTTGGTTCCATCGGGCGAAACAGCTGCATCGCCAATCCGGCCAAAACTCCACAAAACTTCCGGTGTCATTACGTCTGAAGCCAATTTTTTAACTTCAGGATTCGAATTCATAGTCATTTCTTTTGTCGTTTTCGGATTTGTAAATGAAAACAAAGTAACCGATAATGCTAATAAACAAAGAGACTTTATCATGTTGGTTAATTTAAATTTTCCTCTGTTGTATGTGATTTAAAGGCTGTGAATGTAAGTATTGTCGGGCAAATAAAAAATGAGAAGCATCTGCTATTGAATAACAGATGCTTTCATAAAAAAACCGAATTGATCGAAACAGTTCCTAGTATTTGTATTCTCCCGTATATTCAAAATCTTTACCATCAAATCCTTTGGCAATAACCTTGAATGATGTACTGTTTTTACCAGCCACTTTAAGCGCACTTAAATCAAACGAAACAAAGGCTGAAAGAGGAAATTCCTCCATATCATCATTGGAGTTGTGTCTCAATTCAAGAACAACAGGCCCGTTGGCAGTATTGATTGCTCCGGGTTGTTTCACCAGATTGATAAAATGAGTTTTGTTGCCACCCCAGTATTTCAACTCAAAATTCAGCATGTTGTTTTTAACCCATTTATCTTCAACATGAATTGGGTCGTTGCCAATACTGTCTTCCTTTGCAGGGGTAATGTCGAAAATACCCTTGTACAAAATCTTTCGTAATGAATTGATTTGCACATAGTAATATTCATTGTGATCAGGATTATCCTTATTCCCAAGAATAGTAAAATTGACCAAAACACGTTCATTATTAAAGACATCCTTATCAAAAATCGAATTGGTTGCAGGGTAAAGCACTTCTCCGTCATCCATTACAATTGTAAACGAATCAGATGTAGTAGCTTTATTGACCAAACCAAATCCAACCCAGGCATCGTTTACCGAATATCCGTCATCATCCATATCACAGCCGGTCATCAGGCTGAATAAGGAACCCATCAGTAAAAAAACAAATAGCTTTTTCATTTTAATTCTATATTTATTGTTTGTTTTCAATTGTATATTCCAAATCACAGTTCAGTTATATTTTGCTGAACGAACAAAGGAGTACACAGGCTTTCCATTAATAATTGTTCAAACTATAGATACAGATAAACGTTCTTTGGTTGCGTCAGGCTTTGTATTTTTAATAAAATTCCGACTTATTCAAGAATATTATTTCTGGCATAGCAATTGATGTATCATATCTATATACTTGTATATTTAATTTATCTTTATATCACCTGAATTTGGATAGACTTAAACATTAAAACACAAATTAATATCAATAAACGATGAAACATCTTTTTTTAACAATAGCCGTAATTGTCCTTGTGTTTTCGGCATGCGGAAATAAAAAACCGGAAGTCAGCAAAAATGCAGAGATTGGTAGCTCAGCAGTCAAAACAAATGAATCAAATAGTTCTGAAAAATTGACAAAAGCTCTGTTTGTTCAAAAAGTTTGGGATTTTACCAAATCGCCTAACGATTGGAAATACCTGGGTAACAAACCAGCTATTGTTGATTTTTATGCCGATTGGTGCGGCCCATGCAAAATTGCTAGTCCAATACTTGACGAAGTCGGTGATGAATATGCCGGTAAAATACTGATTTACAAGATCAATACAGATCAGGAACGCGAATTGGCGCAGGTTTTTGGTATTACGGGAATTCCAGCTTTTCTCTACATTCCTGCCAGTGGAAAACCAGTCATGATGTCAGGAATTGGCCGGTCGAAAGAAGAAACCAAGAAGATGTTTATTGAGAATATTGAAAAGTATCTTTTGGTTAAGAAGTAAAAAAGAAGACCGGAGACGGAAGAAAAAAAAAACGAAAGCCCCGAAATTTTGCACTTTCGGGGCTTTCTGTTTGATCGAAAATGATCAATATTATTTTGCTCTTTCCAGAGTAATCGTTTTTGTTGGCTGATCGCAAACTTCGGCTGGCCCCCAATACTGAATAGGTCCTGGGTACACAAATGAAGTTTCGATAGCCCATTTTTCACGGTTTGCAGCCAGAAATTTGAATGGAGCGCTATCGAGTTCAACCAATGCTTTCTGAATTACTGGTTTCATGTGTCCGTGACGACGCTCCATGTTCATCATCATCGTTACCGGCACACCACCTGCAATCCATTCAGCAGCTGGAGCAGTCAGGTTACGAACCGATGACATATAGCCGGTTCTACCTTCAGCAATCAGGAATGAAGCATTGTAGCCCAATGAATAGCAATAGTCGGCATCAAAGTTTGAGGGAGCAGCACAACGACCTTCGTATCCGAAGAAATGGTACTGTGTACCAAATTTGCCTGCAAATTTGCCTGCTTTCTTCATTTCTTTCAGTTTACTCTTCACCATTTCACCCAACAGTTTTTCAGTTTCGATAAGCGATACCTGTACGTTTCCGTGAGGGTCGCGGTCGAGAGTCAACTGGTCGGCAATTCCTGAAGGAAGTGAAGTATATACTTTTGCGGACACAGCCGATAAAATTCCGGCAACGAATGCGCGACCTTCAGTTTTGCTTGAAAATGATTTGAATTTTTGTTCTGTTTCTGAACCTTCAGCCAGCAAATCGTTCAATTCCGAAATCAGGATTTTCATTTCAGGAACAAATTCGACCAGACCTTCAGGAATTAAAGCAACGCCGAAGTTTTCGCCATTGGCTGCACGTTTAGCAACGATTCCGGCCATATAATCGACGATTTCGCCCAAAGTTTGTTTCTTCAACTCTACCTCTTCCGAAATCAATGTAATGTTTGGCTGAGTCTGTAAAGCACACTCCAAACCAATGTGCGAAGCAGAACGACCCATCAGTTTGATAAAGTGCCAGTATTTTTTTGCAGAGGTAGCATCGCGCTCAACGTTACCAATCAATTCAGAATAAACTTTTGTAGCAGTATCGAACCCGAAAGAAGTTTCAATCATGTCGTTTTTCAAGTCACCGTCAATCGTTTTTGGACAACCGATTACCTGAATTCCGGTATTTTGAGCGGCATAATATTCAGCCAACACACAAGCGTTGGTATTACTATCGTCACCACCAATAATGATCAGGGCTTTAATGCCCAATTCTCTCATAATCTCGGTGCCTTTATCGTACTGAGCTGTTTCTTCGAGTTTGGTACGACCAGAGCCGATGATATCGAAACCACCGGTATTGCGGAATTCGTCAATAACAGAAGCGGTCAGTTCTACATAACTATGATCGACTAAACCACCAGGACCTCCCAGGAAACCATACAATTTACTGTTTGGATTGATGTTTTTAATACCATCGAAAATACCTGAAATCACATTATGTCCGCCCGGAGCCTGACCTCCTGAAAGGATCACACCAACATTTACTGCCGGATATTGTTTTTTCTCACTACCTGCCTCAAAAGTGATTAAAGGCATGCCGTAGGTATTGGGAAAAAGCTTCTTAATCTCATCGGGGTCAGCAACCGATTGAGTTTTTTCACCTTCAACAAGTTTTACTGATGATTTTAATGAATTAGGAAGTTTTGGCTGATATTTAGCCCTCTCTGATTGCAATGCGCTAATGGTCATAGTTTTTTATTTTTTGATAGGATTTACTTTTTTTTAGAACCGATGCGAAATTAAACTAAAACCATGGTTTTGCAATC
>Ga0302288_1001322_pt1 | contig 16283 bp, 16 predicted proteins | sample III_Fen_N1_1_FD_194549 | JGI IMG/M metagenome (GOLD analysis project Ga0302288, IMG submission 194549) | Peat permafrost microbial communities from Stordalen Mire near Abisko, Sweden - III_Fen_N1_1 | ecosystem: Environmental > Terrestrial > Soil > Wetlands > Permafrost | place: Sweden: Abisko...
TTTGATTTCTGGGTTGTTGGCATACTCATTCCTGCCAAAAAAACCATCAATAAAATATGATGTAGAACCAACTTTTGGACAACTAGCTCTTTATTAACGTATTCCTTATTTCGAACTCAGGTTAGTATGGTTTCAATCAGGAATTTACCTTTTCAATTTTAAAAACCACGGGCATAAAACCGTCGGTACAACAGGAAATTGCAGTTCCGGGTTGTTTCGTCCACGGAAAATTTCCATCGAACAGGATGGTAGTGACATCTTTTTGGATATCACTCCAGGCCCAGGCGCAAAACCCTTCAGGAACCTGATTGTGATTTTCGACCAAAAATTCCTGACCAACGGTTAAAACCGGGCACCCAAGGCAATGTTCCAAAAGATCCAGACTACAATACTCATCAAATATTTCTTTGTTGAAGGTTTTTTTCAGAACCGTAATTTTACACTTTTCCATGATCTCTAATTTTTACATGTTACTATGAATATCATGTATCATTCCTAATTTTCAAAGGAGTCAAACTCATTCAACCATTTTCAAGATCCTGGTTTTTTTACCAATCCTGAAATTGATGACAACCAGGACAAAACACGAACTAATAATGACAAAGGCGCCAATCATCTCGATGTTTGTGAAATGTTCGTGAAAGATCAGCCAGCCTGCAAGAAGGTTAAAAACCGGCACCATCGATTGCAACAGCGATCCGGTTGCCACATTCACATAACGGTAGCCTTCGGTCATAAACAACTGCCCAATGGTAGCCACAATTCCTACTAAAACCAACAATAGCAATTCGTTTAAATTACCAACCGACTGTGTTGCTCCCGAAGGAATCAGGAACAGCCAGAATCCAACGATGCATTGCGAAAAGAAAATAGAGTATGAATTATCGCTGTCGTGCAGCTTTTTGACAAAAACAACGGCCAATCCAGTTATTACCGACCCGGCAATGGCAATCAGTTCGTAGATACCCATTCCGGCCAGCGAAGCTTTACCGCCGCCCATTGTCAGCAATAAAAGCCCGGCAAACGATATAAAAATAACCACGAACTTAATGGGCTCCACTTTTTCTTTCAGGATAAGCATACTGAATAGAGTGGCAAAAATGGGATACGAATAAATGTAAACCGAACCCTTCCCGACTCCAAGTTTTAGAATTGCCAGGTAAAACAGGTAAACCGCTACACCGCCAACCAGTCCGCGCCAGAAGAGATTTTTTTTGTCGTTAAATTTGATGTCGATAATGCCGAAAAGCTGCAGAATCCCAATAATTCCAACGCCGATGGCGAAACGGAAAAAGGTGGTCTGGTAACTCGATACATTTGGGATTGCTTTTACCAAAACAGCCATCAATGCAAAAAAAACGACCGACCCCAAGGTTAGGAGTATTCCTCTCGAATTATCCGACATATTGATAATAAATTGTATGTGGCGTAAAACTAAGGATATTATCCTAAACTAAAGCAGACTATTGTCAGTCATAATGAATCAAAAAAAAACCCTCACATTTGTAAGGGTTCATGTTATCTATTCTTCAGTGATTACGATCTTTTCGATCAAATCGCCTTGCCTTATGGCATCAATCACGTCGAGCCCCTCGTAAACCTTGCCGAAACAGGTATGCTGGCGGTCGAGATGCGAAGTATTGCGGCGACTGTGGCAGATAAAAAACTGCGAACCACCGGTATTGCGGCCAGCATGAGCCATCGACAATACGCCACGGTCGTGAAATTGATTTTCGCCGTCTAATTCACAATCGATTTTATAACCCGGTCCGCCTGCACCAGTTCCGTTTGGGCAACCACCCTGAATTACAAAATCAGGAATCACACGATGAAAGGTTAACCCATCGTAGAAACCGCTTTTCGATAACTTGATAAAGTTAGCAACAGTTCCAGGTGCATCTTCATCGTAGAAGTTCACTTTCATAACACCTTTACTGGTGAAAATTTCTGCTTTACTCATTGTTTTAATTTTATAATGTGGCAGCAAAAGTACGAATAAACTGAATCTGCACAACAACAGTAGATTGTGTTTAAACGGAACTGCAATTTTTTGATCCTTTACGGAAATCATTCAATCCAAACCAGGGATGTCCTCCAAAAGGCGGATGAATCGTACAACCAAGCCATCATGCCAGTCAACACGTGCCAGATGAAGACCTATCTATTTGCGACAGGTGTTTTTTTTACTTCAATTCAGCCAATAGTCAACTGTATCAAATGGTCAGTCCTTTACCAGCCGCACAGCAAAGCCCTCCGCTTTAGAGTTGTCGTAACGGTAAACAGTAGCATTGTCGCTACTCAGGCGGCAGAAATTTCCAACAGCATAGTTGGGACCGGGTTCGGTAGAACTCCAAAAGTAGCCGCATCCGTCCATGAAGCTGAAGAAAGGCTCCGGGTCAGACCCTCCGGACCCACGTAAGCCTGTCGGCAAGCCGGTAAAACCACTTTCGTTGGTAGCGCCCGTATTTGGTGTAATCCAATGAGTTGTACCGATCTCTTTCATTTTGCCACCCGCTACACTTTCTCCGCCCAAATAAGTAATCAAAGTTGTCCACTCGGCATCGGAGGGTACGTGCCAGCCTTCGGGCGCTATATTGTGACTGCAGGTAACGGTATACCAATTGTATAATCTGCCATAAGTTGCAATTGAAACTGGATCGACAGTGTTGTTGTAGGAGCAATATCCGTTGTTTTCGCCAAGATACCATAATCCATAACATATATTGCGCATTTCAGTACCGTCACGGTATTTAGTTGTTCGCAGATTTTCGGCCATCCAGGTTTGTGTGCCTATGGTAATGGTTTTATACACGTTGCCGTCCTGGTCGGTCATGGTGCCGTAGGTTTTGGCATTGTTAAATACTGCAGTTGTCAAACCATTCGTTGGTTTTAGCGACGGAAGTACATTAATTTTCACCGTTTTAGATGCTCTTTTGTAATAACCGTCAGGGTAAAAATCAACTTTTAACTCTTGATTATCGCCAACACCCAGTTGTGCACCAACAGGTGGTGTGTAAATAAATACGCCGGACGCATCGGCTGTGGCATTTAATTGTGTTGTGGCACTTAACAAAGTTCCTTCAGTTATATCTGCCGGGTCTGCCCAAGTAAGCCCCGGATCTTTATAAACAATAGGTTCGTCCTTTTTTTTACATGAGTAAATCATCAAACCAGCTAATAAAGCGACTATTGTTACGGAGAATAATCTTTTTTTAGTCATAATTAATTTATTTATTGTTTTTTAATCGAAATTATTCGTAGTTGCTAACGTTGCTGCAAGATGGTTAGTTGTCGATTACGAAGCACTTTTCTATCAAGCTACACCGAACTTTATAAGAGCGAGAGCCTTGAAACCGGCACTACAACGGCAATTAACAAAAGCCTTTTTGACATATCATTGTTTTTCAATCAGTTTTTTTCATTCGTCTATTTGGTTTTCCTTTGGATAAGTTAATAAACAATCAAAAATAATAAAATTATCAGTCTTTCACGAGCCGCACAGCAAAGCCGGAAGTCTTATAGAAGCCTGAGCGATAGGCTTTGGCGTCCCAGTAGTACACCTCGCAGTGCCACGCGTTGGTTGAACTCCAATAGTAACCGTAGTAGCCCACGTTTACAAACGTACCATCGAAAGATTCGCGAAGTCCCGTGGGCAAAGCTGTAAAGCCACTTTCGTTGGTAGCGCCGCCATTTGGATTGTACCAATGAGTTATACCAATTTCTTTCATTTTGCCACCTGCTGCATTTTCGCCACCTAAATAAGTAATCAAAGTTGTCCACTCGGCATCGGCCGGTACGTGCCAGCCGGCCGGCGCTATGTTTCGACTGTCGTTAACGGTATACCAATTGTATAATCTACCATAGGTTACACTCGGATCTGCTTCGGGAATGTAGTAGTTGGTGCAGTATGCCCCGGTGGTTAATGCTACCCAGTCTGAATTACCGGTAACGTTAGGTATTGCTGAACCGTCGCGGTATTTGGTGGTTCGCAGGTTTTCGGCCATCCAGGTTTGTGTGCCTATCACAATGGTTTTATACACATTGCCGTCCTGGTCGGTCATACTGCCGTATTTTAAACTGGGATTAAACACGGCGGTTGCTTTACCATTGGTAGCGTCGTTCGGTTCATCTTTTTTGCACGAGTAAATCACCAAGCTTAGTAATAAGGCCACGAGTGTTACTGAAAAGATTCTATTTTTCACAACCAGATTGTTTATTGTTTTTAACATACCTGTAATTAGAAATTCAAGCTCATTGTAAAAATTATCAATCCTTTATAAGCCGCACGGATAAACCGTCAGTATTATAGAAGCCCGTTAAACTGACCATAGCGTCCACATTAGACAAGCACGGAAGTAGATAGTAGTTAGTATCCAGGGGAGTAGAACTCCAATAGTAGCCTATTTTGCCCATGGCAAAGAACTTACCCAATTCACGAAAGTCGCTGCGAATGCCCGAGGGCAAAGCAGTAAAGCCACTCTCGTTGGTAGCGCCGGTGTTCGGGCTTAACCAATGCGTTGTACCCGTTTCTTTCATTTTGCCACCGACTTCATTGTTACCTAAATAATCTATTAAAGTTCTCCATTCTGCTTCGGTGGGTAAATGCCAGCCCTCGGGCGCTATATTGCGGCTGTTGGTGGCAGCATACCAATTGTATAACCTTCCGTAAGTGGCAATGGTATCCGCGTTTGTCGTGTTATTGTAATTGCAATAGGCGCCGGTGTTTAAGTTTATCCAGGCCGTATTATCTATAACATTTGAAATTGAAGTACCATCGCGGTATTTGGTGGTTCGCAGGTTTTCGGCCATCCAGGTTTGTGTGCCTATCACAATGGTTTTATACACATTGCCGTCCTGGTCGGTCATCGTACTGTATTTTAAACCGGGATTAAACACGGCGGTTGTTTTACCAATGGTAGCGTCGTTCGGTTCGTCTTTTTTGCACGAACTCATCATCAGGCTTAATAATATAGCCACGATTGTTACTGAAAAGATTCTATTTTTCACAACCAGATTGTTTATTGTTTTTATCATACCTGTAATTAGAAATTCAAGCTTAGGGTAAAAATGGTTAGTCCTTAATCAACCGCAAGGACAAGCCGTCTGTCTTGAGGCTGTAGTTGCGGACGCAACGGTTGTTACTACAGTCCAGATAAAACTTAAATGAGTAGGTAAAATCGTTGGCGGTCGAACCCCAAAAGAAACCGTTGTAACCCGTGCCTATAAACTCGCCACTGCTGCGAAAGCGGCCGCCCGCAGGTAATGCAGTAAAGCCGCTTTCATTGGTTGTGTAGGTATCTTGAGTAGCCCAATGGATAGTACCGGTTTCTTTCATTTTTCCACCTGCTGCATTTTCGCCACCTAAATAAGTAATCAAAGTTGTCCACTCGGCATCAGTTGGTACATGCCAGCCTGTGGGCGCTATATTGTGGCTGTCGCTAACAGCATACCAATTATATAATCTACCATAGGTTACACTCGGATCTGCTTCGGGAATGTAGTTGTTGGTGCAGTATGCCCCGGTGGTTAATGCTACCCAGTCTGAATTACCGGTAACATTGGGTATTTCAGTACCGTCGCGGTATTTGGTGGTTCGCAGGTTTTCGGCCATCCAGGTTTGTGTACCTATGGTAATGGTTTTATACACATTGCCGTCCTGGTCGGTCATAGTCCCGTATTTCAAACCGGGATTAAACACGGCGGTTGTTTTACCATTGGTAGCGTCGTTCGGTTCGTCTTTTTTGCACGAACTCATCATCAGGCTTAAAAATATAGCCACGATTGTTACTGAAAAGATTCTATTTTTCACAACCAGATTGTTTATTGTTTTATCATACCTGTAATTAGAAATTCAAGCTCAGGGTAAAAATTATAAATCCTTTATAAGCCGCACAGCAAAGCCTTCATCCTTATCGCCGGCAAAGCGGAGGACACTTTTGTCCCAATCTGAGGCCATGGGACATAGCAATTGTAATTCTACGTTGTTGAAAGTAGAACTCAAATAAACGCCGAAGGCACCCTTGTTGTCGAACGTCCCATAGATGTAACCTAAGCGGAGGCCCGAGGGCAAAGCTGTAAATCCACTTTCGTTGGTAGCGCCGGTATTTGGTGTTTTCCAATGCGTTGTGCCAGTTTCTTTCATTTTTCCGCCTGCTACACTAAAACCACCTAAATAATATATTAAGGTGTTCCACTCGGATTCGGTAGGCACATGCCAACCTGTGGGCGCTATATTGCGGCTATCGGTTGCGGCGTACCAATTATACAATCTGCCAAAAGTAGCAATGCTGTCGAGCTTTGTGGTGTTGTTGATATTGCAATATGCTCCTGTGTATATGTCACCCCAAGCTGTCTTGTCTGTTATATGGGGTATGGCACTACCATCGCGGTATTTGCTCGTCCGAAGGTTTTCGGCCATCCAGGTTTGTGTGCCTATGGTAATGGTTTTATATACGTTGCCGTCCTGGTCGGTCATCGTGCCGTATTTTAAACCGGAATTAAAAACGGCGGTTGTTTTACCATTGGTAGCGTCGTTCGGTTCATCTTTTTTGCACGAGTAAATCATCAAGCTTAGTAATAAGGCCACGAGTGTTACTGAAAGGATTCTTTTTTTCATACCCAGATAATTCACTATTTTATCCTATAATTTTTAATTGTCAGCACAGCGAGGGTTTTGGCTTTTCTTAGTTGCCAGCCCTTTTATATCCACAAACCTGTGGATATCTCTTTATTAGTCTAATTGGATTGTGTTTGTTAGCATGGCGTGTGTTTGTCGCGGTTCATTTTCAATAAATTTCAGTTTACCAAAAACTGTCTGGATTGATTGAATAAAACAAACCTAAGACTACGAACAAATTTAGCTTATTCGATTTAGAAATCAAATTTAACCAATAGGTTTTGCCAACCAAAAGCATTAAAAAATAGCAATTTAGGACCTGACGATAAAAGGTAAACTAACTTTCATCAACTTGTTTCCAATACTCTGGATCGGCAGCCACTTTGATCAAAGAAGCAAATGCCGCTACAAACCTTTTGGCATATCCGGTGAAGTAGGGTAATACCGATTGAAGAAATAGACCAGACCAATCATCGCACACTCGATTGGTCTTAACATTTCCTATCGTTATTCGGTTAGATATCGTTTTTAGTCCAGGTTAATAGGAACTGGATTGCCCCTGATTTTATTGTTTTAATAGAAGGCAATAAGGTTGTGTTTCCAAGTTTAGTGCAACGCACCGGAATATAATAAATTTCAGGTGTCTATATTTCGGTACTCTGCGCCTTTTGTGCATACCTGGCGGAGCGCTTTTGAATCGTGCCGTTAGTCACCAAATGTGGGTAGAACAGATCAATCAGAAGATGAAATTCCGTCCCATCCGTGACGGAATTATTGCCTATTTCAATTTGCTACCCATATCGAATCCCTAACGGGATTACCAGACAACATCTAAACTGAAAAGAATCGTTCCGGTGGCCACCGAAGTCATTCTAAACGAAAAAGAATCATCCTGGTCGCCATCGAGGTCATTCCAAACGAAAAAGAATCGTCCTAAAAACCACCGAGGTCATTCTAAACGAAAAAGAATCGTTCCGGTCGCCATCGAGGTCATTCCAAACGAAAAAGAATCATCCTAAAAACCATCGAGGTCATTCTAAACGAAAAAGAATCGTTCCGGTCGCCATCGAAGTCATTCCAAACGAAAAAGAATCGTCCTGACAGCCACCAGATAACATCTAAACGAACAAGAAAAAAAAAGACGCATGTTGATTCAACATGCGTCTTTCACTTTCATAAAGGATATAATTTAGTGAGCCTTAAAATTCCATTTCGAATTGTCACTGTTCATATCAAACGTTGCAAGTGCCGGTGTGCTATCTCCGGAAGATACAAGCGCTAACTTCTGGTTTGAATTTGGAACGACCTTCGGCATGATCCGATAGGTTCCATCAGTCAATTGATCGATTCTCCATAATTGTTCCGGGGCGCCGGTAAATGTCGGAACTGTTATTACTCCAGCTTCTGCTGTTGCCGCCAATGCCCGATCGGTTCCTGCGATTACTATTTTATAAGATGGACTACCTATGAATCCTCCTGCATCGGGAACTGCTGTAATTGTCCATTTTTGATGTGGACGAAACAGGTAATCACCAATTCTTACACCGATATTACCGGTCGGCCAGGTTTTAATAACATCTGCTAATTCCTGAGATGGAACTGGCTTTATTGGTTCATCCGTATTACGTCCAAATCCGCGCATTCCACCGGCCATTCTAGTAAAATCAACTACTAATTCCAGGGCATATCCTCTACGCTCCGATTCAATTTCATAAGTTCCTTCTTTAAAATTATCTCCTGCAACCGGCCATCCATTCTTCCAGAGCAATGGACGGATACCTAATGTGCTGCGTCCGCTTTGATCTAAATCTGCTTCAAAGTGGCACGACATTTTTTCAACTCCATTTTCAACAACGGTACGTCCAAAGTGACCTGCCCCGGTAACTCTTCCACCGGCTGCCAGCACCATTTTACCACCACCTTTTAACATGTCTCTGCCCATGTTATCAAGATAAGGACCGGTTACTTTTTTGGAACGGCCAACTACTATGTTATAGGTTGAATTTGCACCATCGCAGCAGGTTCCATGTGTTCCGAGCAGATAATACCATCCATCCTGATACATCAAATCGGTAGCTTCACAATCAATAGCTATATTTATTGCTTGATTACCTTCTATACGCTTTCCTGTTTTGGGATCGAGTTCTACAAGGCGAATGAACCCATAATAGGTTCCATACGATAACCATAATCGTCCGTCGGTTGGATCAAGAAGAAATGCGGGATCAATTGCATCACAATCCTCAATTCCATCAGATGAAGCAACAAGCGTTTCATCTTTGAAGCCGAAATCAGGTGATTTTGGATCGAGCGTTTTCGTCCACATCACAAAAACATTACTTGCATGACCGCCGCTCATTCCACCGCCACCTTTTGCATAAGACATGTAGTAACGATCGCCAATTTTAATTACATCAGGGGCCACACCACCGCCAGGTCTTACTGCACCACCGTTCCATGTCCAACCGTCTTCGGATATTAATCCGCCACCACCTGTGCCATACGTATAATACTTCCCATCACATTCTGCAATTGTTGATGGATCGTGAATAAATGGTTTCCCGACTTGTGCAATCGCTGTTCCGGTTAACAACACTGATAACAGGGCTGTTGTGCCCAATATTTTAATTCTTGATTTCATCCGAATATAATTTGTTTTTTATTTGCCGGATGGAACTCGCATGTGAAATATTCATCCGTGTTTGCGTTTAACGAACATGCTCGTTTCATAATAATTCCAATTGAGATCTTAAATACGATGACTAAAAATTTCATTCACAACTAATCGTGAGATCTTTTATCGGCTGTCCTTTTTCATCGAGGAAGCGAACACAGAAATCACTCATTCCGGGACCATTGATTACCGCTCCACGGATGATATTCTTTCCTTTGTTAAGTGTTAGATTGGTCGAGACACAATCATCCATTACCATACGTCTGTCGCCCGAAAGTATTACTGCTTCCTTGCCATTTAGCCACCACATAGATGCTGAATTTGACCCTACTGCCATCCGTACATTTTTCATTTCCTGAGGACAGTTGACTACGGTAACAGCCCAAAACAGAACTCCGTATATCGGTTTTCTTAACCCATAAGAGAAACGAAATAATTTGACATTGAAATTGGTGCTTTCCAACGCATGCCATGTTAGTTGCTGCTCGCCAGCTTTTACCTTTTCCCCATCTTTGGGTATTACGGTAAACTGGTTTGGAAAATACTCGGTTGCAAATGCTGCCCGAATGTAGCTATCTGTAAAAACAGTATTGCTACGGTTTGGTTTGTTAATTGGTTCTAAGAGTAACCAACGTCGGATGAACCCTTCAGAATCCGGAGCCATTTTCTTTGTTGTGGCCGGAGTGAAGAATGCTGCGATGCTTCGTGTCGTATCGCTTTTGGCGGCACCATCAATTTTGCCACTTGGTGTAACGGACTGTCCTTGTAATCCAAATCCTCCTAAAATTACAAAGCACACCGCCAGCATCAATGTTTTGCGTTTAGTGTTCATAGTTAATTTTTACTGTGTTTATGGTTTTGTTTTTGAAAAATAAGTTTACTTTCTCACAAACCTACAAAAAGAATTTTCGCTTTTTACAACATGGCTAATAAATATTGTAACTAAATAATGAAGTAGAAATCTTATTGAACAATTCGATCCGAGCCGGGAATATCCTCCAAAAGGCAGATGAATCATGCAACCCGGACTTCATGCTGAGCATTTCGTGCTACATAAAGTACTATTTATTGTGGGCAGCTTTTTTTAATCAGAACACTCATTGTATGATAGTTTATTAGCCAAAGTGTCAAATGTTATAAAATAAGTTGTTCTTCCGTTCGGTTTGCCAAAATCGTATCCTTTAGCTGACTTTATCCATGCCGCTTTTATAGAATCTGCAAGAATTAAATCAGAATCTTTCCAAGCTCCATTGTGATAAGATTTAGCATTATAAAATTTTGAAGCCTTAATAGATTGAATCAATTCGTTTGATGCTCGATTGTCAAACTGAATCTCATAAATCACACAGTAATCCTGCAACATATCTTGATATTCGTCTTTAATTACTTTAAAATCAGACGGCAACTTAATATTTGAAATTTTTTCTAATCTAGCTTTACTTGGTGTTCTGTAATCCTTAAGACAAAAAAGTATAATTCCAATCAAAATCATGAAGCCGAAAAAAATAAGAACTATTCGTTTATCGAGTTTTTTTGAAAGTTTCCCAGATTTTAATAATCCTTTTCTGAACGGCCAATAAACTAAGAAAATAATTCCACTGCAAAGTCCGACTGCAATTAGAATAAAGAATATGGCAAAAATAGTTTTCATGTTATAATTTATCTAGGATGTGTCGTTTCTTAAAGTTGCCCATAATGTTTGCGCTATGATTATTTGCCGATTGCGGGCTACTTGGATTGTTGTCAGCACAAAACCGGCGATTAATTAAAGCGTCGTGTTAACGGCTGGGTTTTATTTTATCTCTATGTAGATTGCATAGTAATGTTTTACTTTAAATTTTTCATACCAATTTTCAACTTTTTCTTCTCCAAGCATGCAGTATGATTGTATGGAAGAACCGGTGTCAAATGGGGGTGTATATGCCAAAATAGGATATTCCTTATTAATTGGAATTTTTATTTTAGAGGCTGAACATGAGATTGCCTCTCGCAACAGATAATCTTTTTTGCCTTTAAGTTCCTTACTTAATCCGACACCCGGATATTTAATATTTAGTTTGAAAACATCATTTTTAAATATTCCGGATAAAGTTATCATTAATGAATCTCTGCCCTCGTTAAAGCCCGCTTTATCTATCATGTTCACAACATATATCATAGTGTCTCCATTGACGACGAAAGGAATTCGCTCCTCCTTATTTGAAATATTTAAGTTGTCAACTGAAACAATTTTACCTTTCTTAAATTCTTTGATGACTAAATTGAATACTTTATTTCTCAGAAGGGTGTCTTTGCTAACAATTTTGATGATTTGTATGTCTGCCAATTTACAAATCGTTCTTAAATCATCATTGTCAATAGATTTTAAATAAATCTCAGTACTGTCAACTTGAGAAAAAAGCATTAGCGGCAAAACAGAAAATAATATTAATAAAATCTTTTTCATAGTCAGTATCCATTCAAATTTAATTGTTTATCTGTCGTTATATCGTAACCTTACCGCTAACAAAATAGGACTCTGAGCGGTCTGCAAGACCCAGCTCAAAGTTCTATTTATTATGTACCGATTTTTTATTTTAACTTTTTCTTAAATCGCTCTACCTCATCGGCATAAAACTTTGCATAATCATATTTCTCCTCAAATCCTTTTTTTGCTGCAAACTCTTCATATTTTACCGCCTCGCTTACATAACCTAAATCATACAATATATGTCCATAAGTATCATTTATCAGATGGTTATCTGGCATTGATTGATAGGATTTGTATGACCAATCTTTAGCTAATCTTAAAGCAGATGAATCATTGAATGTCTTGTAGTTTTCGTATATATACCAACAGGCTTGATTCAATTCCATAGGATTTATATTGTCCTGTGAAAGATATGACTTAGCCTTTATTAGAAAATTATCCCAATTTCCTTTATCGTCCTTTTTACTTTGACTCATTCCAAATGCCATTTGAAATTCATTCCTTTTTAAATTTTTCAAGTACAATAATGAATCTATAGATTTTAGTGATTCTAATTTATTGGGAGTTTCTTTATATTTATAGGAATAATAATCAAAACCTCGCATTATTTTTCTGTCAACATTATCCTTTCCATATTTCAACTCATAACTATTTCGATGTTTAAGAAAAAATTGAAACTGAGGATCATCTATATCGTCAATAAAATTATTGAACAAATCCCAAGAATCCTTTGATAATTTTTCTTCTGCTGATTTTGAATTAAAATAATCACTCAATAATGAATCCTTATTGGCAGCACCTAAATTTGCATTTAAATACGAAGACAAGGTCTGTACACTCCTATCTCCATTCTTTACTTTTCTATCCAATGCTTTAAAGTTTTTGGTACTATCTAATGCAACTTTACCTAGCTCAATTAAAGCATCTGCACCACCTGCTCCAACAGAAATATGAGCAATTTCTCCGTTAGAATCTAAAAACAATAATGTTGGAAAACCTCGTATGTTATACCGTTTCATTATTTTAGATCCTTCTGGTTTAAACATATCAAATGAAAGATTTATGAAATGGTTATTGAAAAAATCTCCAACTTCCTTTTGTGGAAAAACTTGAGATGCTAATTGTTTGCAAGGACCGCACCAAACAGCATAACAATCAACAAATACCAATTTCCCATCTTTTTTGGATTTTAATAATGCATCAGATAATAGGCTATCATTACTGAATTTAATACCTGATTCTTGTGAATAAAGTGTGACACTTAATCCTAAAAACAATGTCAATAAAAGGTTTTTCATATAGTTCAATTTTAGTTTAAATAAATTGTGAAAGCGTTTTTTAATATTGAACATAAAACTTGTATATCCATAAACCTGTGGATATATCTTTATTAGTTTGATCGGATTTTATTAGTTAAAAGTAAGGTGTGTTTATAGCGTTTCATTTTCAATAAATTTAAGCTTACAAAAAAATGCCTGGGTCGATTGAATAAAACATAACAGGTATTACGAACAAATTTAGGCTAATCGATTTAGAAATCAAATTTATCGGATGGGTTTTACCAGTCAAAAACACTTAAAATTTAGAACCTGATGATAAATTTTAAAATATCTCTTGTCGCATTGTTTCCGCTATTCTGAATATGCAAGCACCTTGTTCAGAAAAAACAAATTCTGTTGTAACACCTTTTTAGCGTATCCCGACGAGCGGGGAAACGTATATTTTGCATTTTTAACGCATTTTAGATTTGGATTCACCCCATCAAAGCTTTTTTTAGCTAAAATAAGTTTGGATTCGTGTGTCGGGCGTTTTTTCATCCAAATCTTTTTTTGGATTCTCGTGAAAAAATGCCCAACACCTGTCTATAAGTTTGGATTCGCGTGTCAGGCGTTTTTTCATACAAATCTTTTTTTGGATTCTCGTGTTAAAATGCCCAACATAGGTCTATAAGTTTGGATTCGTGTGTCGGGCATTTTTTCACACGAATCTTTTTTTGGATTCCGATTTTAAATCGTTTGGAACAGGTTTCCAAATTTGGATTTTCCTTTTCGACGGTTTTTTACCTGTTCACAAGTGTAAGTAATAGTACTAAGTAAATGTCATTTTATTTACTCACCCCGAAGTCCGCAGGCGGCCTTCCCCCCTCTCTTCGTGAAGAGAGGGGAAAGCACCGAAGGTGCGAGGGGTGAGTCAAGATATTAGTCTATTGAAAATACGACATTGTTTCATTCTTATTACTTAAGATTGCCGGTTTATTGGTTTCGGCATGGATATTCGTCCGTAAATGGATATCCAAAAAATGTTCCTCAGCATTTTTCAGGTTCTGCAAAGCTTTGCAATGAAAATGATCAGAAAACAAACTTGGCAAATCGAATTTGTTTCATGATTTTTGACAAGCTAAACATGGATAAAATATTCACCTTCAAAAACTACCAATAAAACACCTTATGAAACACGAAAAACTAACGACCAAAGAGAATCTGATTCCATTTATTCTCATCACTGCCCTGTTTTTCCTTTGGGGAATGGCACACGGGATGCTGGATGTGCTCAACAAACATTTTCAGGATGTGCTGCAAATTTCGAAGGCAAAATCAGGCTTAATACAATTTTCGGTTTACATGGCCTACTTTTCGATGGCTTTGCCTGCCGGTTATTTCATGCGCCGGTTCGGTTACAAAAAAGGAATTATTCTGGGCTTACTTTTGTTTGCCACCGGGGCGTACCTTATTGTTCCGGCATCGTTGATGCAATCGTTCTGGCTGTTTTTAACCGGACTGTTTATTTTAGGTTGCGGTTTAACGACCCTCGAAACGGCAGCAAATCCATATACAACGAAGCTTGGCCCAAAAGAAACTGCCGAACGGCGTATTAACTTTTCGCAATCGTTTAACGGCCTGGCCTGGATTGTGGGGCCAATTATCGGCGGACTTTTTATTCTTGGAAACGACGGTGGCGCTTCGGGAAACAAACTGGAATCGCTCATGACTCCATACATTGTAATCGGAACAGTCGTATTAATCATCGCAGCCATCTACATCCGAACGCCGTTGCCCGAAATCGAGGAAGAGGCTATTGTCCCTGGTTCAGCTGCTGCTTTGGCAAGTATTTCGCACAAACCACTGATTAAACAGCGTCATTTTGTGCTCGGGGTGATCGCTCAATTCTGTTACGTGGCTGCACAAACCGGAGTTTTCAGTTTCTTCGTGAATTTTGTGACCGATCCAACGTTAAACCCGCATTTCGAGAACAAAACCGCAGCTTTAATGCTGGGTATGGGCGGAATGGGACTGTTTATGATTGGTCGCGTGTTGGGAAGCTGGATGATGAGCTTCATCAAACCAACTAAAATTCTGGCTGTGTATTCGCTTATGTGCTGTTTGTTGTTGCCCATTGTGAGCTTAAGTTTAGGGTGGTTTTCGATTATTTCACTGTTCCTGATCTTCTTTTTCATGTCGATCATGTTTCCAACCATTTTTGCACTGGGTATTAAAGACCTGGGCGAAAAAACCAAAAAGGGAGCCTCGTTTATCGTCATGGCCATTGTCGGCGGGGCTATTTTCCCGATGTTTATGGGTTGGATTGCCGATATTTCGTCGATGTCGGTTGGCTTCTTTGCGCCAATTCCATTGTTTGCCTTTATCCTGTTCTATGCCGTGAAAGGACATAAAGTGATCAGATCATAGGTTCACTGATGTTTGGTGTGGGCAAATATTTTTTACAAAGACTCACCCCACGCACCTTCGGCGCTTGCCCCTCTCTTTTAAAAGAGAGGGGGGAAGACCGCCTGCGGGCTTCGGGGTGATTAAAAATAGTATGCGACATTTAATAATTCACATTACTTAATAACGAATTATATGGCTAAGAATTTTTACTGATCATTTAATAAATCCGATGCTAAGAAAAAACCTTATTTCTATTTAAATAACCTCAGTAGAAAGCAGTTCACGCCTTGCTTTAAACCTTATTAATCTAATTGTAATTCAATAAGGTAAAACGCTCTTTCACCATTCGGTGCTACTAAGGTTCCCTTGGCAAATAAGGTTTCAAAACAATTCATCTTGATAGATTCCAAGTTTAAAGTAGTTGCTCAATGATGATGTGATTACCCACATCAAACGTTATAGAACCTTACTAACTCAAAAAAAACATTTAAAATGATAACACACAAAAGATATTGCAAAACCTTGTCGCTCAAAGACGACGCGCAACTGATTGAAGACTATAAAAAAGTACATGCACCCGGGGCAGCCTGGCCCGAAATTACCCAGGGAATGCGCGACGTGGGCATCACCGATATGGAAATTTACCTTCTGGGAAACCGTCTCTTTATGATCATGGACACGGTGGCCGATTTCGATCACGATAAAGCCATGACCGAACTGGCCACCAAACCAAGGCAAAGCGAATGGGAAGCTTATGTTTCCAGATTTCAACAAAGTTCAGCCGAAGCAACTGCCGACGAAAAATGGCAGCTGATGGAACGTATTTACAAAATGGATTAATTTGAATATCCTTTTCGG
>Ga0302288_1001330_pt1 | contig 16197 bp, 12 predicted proteins | sample III_Fen_N1_1_FD_194549 | JGI IMG/M metagenome (GOLD analysis project Ga0302288, IMG submission 194549) | Peat permafrost microbial communities from Stordalen Mire near Abisko, Sweden - III_Fen_N1_1 | ecosystem: Environmental > Terrestrial > Soil > Wetlands > Permafrost | place: Sweden: Abisko...
TTCCATCGCCTTCTTTGAATGATCGTATTGCTCTTTCGTAATTACAGAACCTTCAAACTGGTTCTTCGCACGATCAAAATCCTCCTTTGCCTTACTAAGCGAAATTTCTAACACTTTGGTGTTTTGAAGATCTGATTGATATCTGGCGCGAGCCTGAAGAACCGATACTTCGGCAAACTGTTTGCCCGCAATAGCCTGACTTCTTTGTGCAACCAAATCAGTACTGTCAAGCACTGCAATTAATTGTCCTTCCTTTACTGAATCTCCTTCGTTGGTATACAACTCACTGATCCGACCCAAAATTTTAGGACTAACACCAACAATATCTGCATCCAAATGAGCATCGTCAGTCTTAATGTACTTTGAATAGTCGATATACCAGTATATACCGCCACCAAGCACCAATGCAATTACCAGAATCAGTGGAATGTATACTTTCCAGTTCTTCTCTTTTTTTACCTGATCATTTTCCATAAATTTTTCGTTTATCTGATTTTTAAAATTTTCAAAGTATATGCCTGTAATTATTCTTTCGATAAGATTGAAATCAGTATTTCTCTCATCTGCTGCGACGCAATGGCCAGCATCTCCAATTGTTCTTCAGTGAGTTCCAAAAGTTTTACCTTAAGGTTTTCGCTAACAGCAAGCTTTATTTTTTCAAAATCATTTAACCCTTTCTCTGTCAGTAGAATATTAACCACGCGACGATCTTTAGGATCGCTCTGACGTTCAACGTAGCCTTCTTCGATAAGCTTATCAACAATTACAGTAACATGTGGTTTTGGCATCGACAAACATTTGCCTATGTCCGACATCGATTGGGTACCATTCCTTTTCAAACTTCCCAAAACAAACATTCCTCCCGGAGTAATCGAAGTTTGATTACGCAATGGCTTCGAAATACTTTTAAACAAAAGCGGATGAATTGAAATCAGGTTATCGGCAATCGAATCAACTTTTAATTTAGTCATCTGAAATATTCAAGTTTTATAATGGTTACAAATGTATAACTATTTTTTTTCGTAATCATATTCCACACTTATTTTAATCCAGCGGATTTAATATTTAATATGGATTTTAAAAATCTATAAAGTGAATCAAAACAATCTCACATTGAGAATTATTGAACCTGAAAGGAATACCGGCACACCTAAAAATTGAATAATTGTCTATTTTCCTGGGGTTCCAGTGCTTTTCAGACCTATTAAATCGAGTACAACTGAAAATGCTTCGCCAACGTAAATATCCTTTTGGATTGAATCTTTAAACTTGTCGTTAATTTCCATAGATAAACTGTCAGACAGCATTTCCTTTTTCTTGAAAGTTGTATTTTCAACTGTAAACAGTTTATTTTCAGATGAATTAATGTTTTCATATTCTGAAGTCAACTGTTTCCGTTTCTCTGCATCGCTTTTATATTGTGTGAGATTGAGTGGAACCTTATTTTTATGGCTCATTAAGATTTTCATCGAATTATTGAACTTAGAAACCTGTCCGAATTTTTCACTATTCAGTATTCTGTTTTTGCTGAGTAATGCAAGTGAATCCAACGGCAATTTTGTCAACGGCGAAAATTTCTCGGAAGATCTGACCGAATCGTTTTCAAGAGCATATGGTAAGGCAGATTCTCTGGATATAAAGTTGTCCCAGATATCAGGTAACACAATATCAGGTACAACGCCAACTTTTTGATAACTTTTACCAGTTACACGATAAAGTCTACCAGTAGTAACTTTCAAAAAATCTCTAATTTCAGACGATGGATTAGATGTGAAATTCTGCAGTGTCTTCATTTTCTCCCCAACAGGGAAAACAAGTTGTTCGGAAGCCTTCCCAAAAGTATTTGCTCCAATAATTATGGCACGGTGATAATCCTGTAAAATGGCTGCCAATAATTCTGAAGCCGATGCACTTGAACCGTTAACAAGCACTGCCACGGGCCCGTCAAACCATTTGATGGTATTTGTCTTTCCAAGAATACGTTGTCCGCCATCCTTGTTTTTGCTGATTGCATAAGATCCATTTCCGACAAAATTGGCGGCAATTTCCATTGCTTCACCTTCAGATCCTCCCGGATTATTTCTTAAATCAACAATCAAACCGCCAATACCGCTTTCATTAAGTTTGACCAATTCTTTCAGGAAATCGATCGAACATCCCACATTGCCATATCTGTCAAATGCGGTATAAAATGCCGAAAACCAGATATAACCAACAGGCTTTTCGCCATTCAGTATAAATCCGAGCGTTTGATTTTCTTTGGTATCGAATTTCCCTTTTGTAAGCTTGACCTTAGATATCGAGCCATTTAATTTTCGAATGGTCATCTCTACACAATCACCTTTCAGTGAATTAAATATGTTGTCGATTTCATCAATACTGGCAAATGTAAGTTCAGTTTCTTCCTGTTCAGGAATTTTTATTTTTAAGATCACGTCACCTTTTTCAATTTTTTTCGAATTCCACAACGGACTTCCAGGCAAAACACGTGAAATAATGACTTCATCATTCAGGTTGGTTCCAAGCTCAAACCCAAATGCATAATTTTCTTTTGACAATGAAGACTCGAATTTCTCTTTATCGTTATCTGAAAAATAATTGGAATGCGGGTCGTAACATGAAGTTATGCTGTTAAAATAACTATTCATCACAAAATTTTCAATTCCTCCTGAGCAATTCATCAACTGGTTTATCCAACGTTTCTCCCTAATTCTGTTTTTCTTAGCTAATAACGATCCTTTGGAGTAGAGGCTGTCTGGAATAACAGATCTATTCGCAAAAGCACTGTCATTTTCTAACATCAAACTTTTTAAGATTCCTTGCTTAATCCATTTTTTCCAGCGCGCTTCCAATTCCGCATTGTTTTTTGGCCGTTTCGTTATATCATCAGGCTCCAACATCAGCGAATCAATCTTAGTTAAATTCAAAGAAGTTTGGAAACTTTGATCAACGATAGAATCTGCAAATCTGAGTTGCCTCCTATATTTATTGGTAAGGCTGTCAATAAATTCAGAGATTAATACGGTGTTATTTGTACTTAAGGAATCGCGAAAAGATTTAAACCCGGATATGGTTTCACCAGTGAGAAATAAACCATAAGGATCAATCGTTTTCATCAAATTTTCAAAAATATGGTTTGAAAGAGTGCTGGTACGTTTGGGTGGGTTATAGTGGTAGGTTTCGAGCATCTGGAAAAGTGATTGAACAGTTTTAGCTTTATCACTATTTTCCTGAGCAAATAGGCTTAAATTAAAAAGAAGAAATGCAAGTATAATTTTAACAGTTTTTCCTGCCATTGTTTTCCGAATTGATTGTTCATGCTTATTTCAACGATAAACATATCCTGAGGTGTAAAGATAAATATCCGAATATATAATTCCGAGAAATAGAATGGTATTATATATTTTAAAGCCTGAGAAATTAGGCAAATATTACTCAAATGATTGCAATTTATAGGTTCTAAATAATCAATAGTAACTTTTTTGATCATAAAAAGAATTTCATATCAAAAAGATGGCATACCCAATAAAACGCTTAAATTTATATCTCCTATTTTTGAATCATTAAAACCTTAACATATGACCGCTCCTGAACAACCTTTTTATATCAAAGCAACCATAAAACTTTTACTAGCCGGTTTGGTTATTGCCTTCCTGATATTGGCTCAAAACATCCTGATTCCCTTTACCCTGGCTGTTTTTTTTACTTTTTTACTGATGCCGGTATCGCAGAGATTGGAGCTATGGCATTTCCCAAAAGTGATAGCCATTCTGATCAGCATTATTTTTGCTTTGGGGGTTTTTGTCGCACTGCTTTACTTTTTTTATTCGCAAATCATCAGTTTCGTCAACGACTGGCCGGTACTCCAACAGGCGCTCACTGCTAAAATGGAAAGTATACAGAAATTCATCAGGGAGACGTTTCATGTCAGCAATAAGGAGCAGCAAATCTGGATAAGCTCCAAAATTAAGGAAAATGCCAGCACCGGGGGAGTCATTATCATGGGGCTTTTTTCGGCCACGACTTCATTTTTGGCCAGCTTTGCCCTAATTCCAATATATATATTCTTCCTAACCCTCTATCAGGATAAATTCAGAGAGTTTGTTTTACTAATCACCAAGGAAGACAAAAACGAACAGGCCTTAATGGTTGTGAAAAAGGTTTCGCGTGTTTCTCAAAAATACCTGATGGGTATTTTTCTGGATGTCGTGATTCTTTCTGTACTAAATTCAACAGGGTTTCTGATTTTAGGATTGCCACACGCTATACTTTTTGGGGTGCTTGCCTCCATGCTCAATATCATTCCATACATCGGAGTGCTTATTGGCAGCACTTTGCCAATTCTGATGGCTCTGTTAACGAAAGATACGATGGGGTACGCCCTGGGAGTTGGAGCGATCTGCTTCTTCGTTCAGTTTCTCGACAACAACTTCATAACACCCTATGTGGTCGGAAGTAGTGTCAGTATAAATCCTCTAACAGCCACAATTGTACTGATAGCAAGCGCTTTAATTTGGGGAATTCCGGGAATGGTACTTTGTATGCCACTTACTGGTATGGCCAAAGTAGTTTGCGACAATGTTGAATCGCTAAAGCCATATGGTTTTTTACTGGGCGAAGAGGTCAATTTCAACCAACAAAAGCTAGATCAGGAACGACTCATCAAAAAACTTCTTAAGCGCGATAAAAAGGCTTGATTCTATTGAATGTTGTCGATTAATTTTTCTTTACCCGCACAACAAATCTATTCTGAAAATTGTTAGTTTTTTATGCCATTTTTTTTGCTAAATTGCATAGGAGAAATAAAAACTGGGAAATAAAGTTCCAGAAAACAGTAATAGTCATAAACAATTAAAAATTAACATTATGAGTTCAGGAAAAGTTTTATTGGGCGTTCTGGCAGGCGTTGCCGCCGGTGCTCTGATCGGAATTCTGTTTGCTCCTGACAAAGGATCAGAAACACGGAAAAAAATTGTTGAAAAAGGTGAAGACTACGTTGATGGAATCAAAGAAAAAGTAGGCGGCCTTATTGACGATTTAGGTAAGAAAATGGATGGTGTAAAGGCTAAAGTTGACGAAATGACAGCAGGAGCCAAATCGAAAGTCGAAGAATCAAAAGCATCGACCAATTGATTTGGATAAATTCCTAATCCTTACGAAAATTAAGAAAATGGACGAACAAACAGGCTTAATTGAGTCTCTCATTGAAAAAGGAGAACAATACGGCAAAACGACGCTGGAACTACTGAAACTGAAGACGCTCGATAAATCGGCCGATGTGGCTTCTAACCTTGTATCGTGGTTAATCGTGTTAATTTTTGCCGTGTTGTTTTTCCTGATTCTTAATATCGGAGTAGCGTTGTGGTTAGGCGAATTATTAGGCAAATCGTATTATGGCTTTTTTATTGTAGCTGGTTTTTATGCGCTGCTGGCTTTAATTTTCAGCATTTTCAGAAAACAGCTGATCAAAAATCCAGTCAATAATTCAATTATCGAACAAGTACTCGAATAAACATTATGGCAAAACAAACCGCAGTTGAGTCGCTCAAAGGATCTATTCGCTTGCTTGAAATACAACAAGCCGAAGAAGGAAAAATCCTGAAGGAACAGTTTAAAGCTACCTACGAAAGCCTGAAACTTGTCAACATCGTCAAGGCATCAATTAAAGACCTCACCGAATCCATAGAAATTAAAACCTCGCTTTTCGATTCCATTGTTTCAGTCCTTACCGGATATGTAACTAAAAAACTGATGATCAGTTCGAAGAGCAATCCCTTTATGAAAATAATTGGTTTGATTATGCAATTCGGAATTACCAATCTGGTATCTAAAAACGCCGAAACTATCCGCACTTACATTACCGAACTAATTGACAAGTTCATGCATCCTGCTGAAGAAGAAGTTGAAGAAGAAGTACCCGAACCTGAAGCATAAACAACGATTCAGACTTAATCCTTTAAAAAAATATATTTCAATTTATCCGGTTCGAACTTCGATCCGGTTTTTTTTGGATCCGATGACTTGGTTGTGGGGCTTTAAATTCTTAATTTCTGATTTAAGCTTTATAAAAAGAGTCTTTACTTTTACCTTGTCCTTAGGCGGTTCAAGGCGTTGCGTCGCGATGGATTGACTGCTGAATTTGCGTTTTACATTGTTAGAAGCGAGTGCGAGGGCCGTCAAAACGCCCGGCCGAGGGTTCGTTTTGACAAGATTTTTGCTTCCTTTTCATCGTTTGGAAAAGGAAGAGTCTGTCCGGCTTGAGGACAAAAAAGTTTGAATAAAATTGGTGATCTTTTCCTTTGCATAAAAATATGAAGTGATCCCTGATCAGACTACGATCCGGATTTTTTTCGCTCAAAAACAAACGAGGCGACTGTTGCCAATCGCCTCGTTTATAAAAATACGCAGACCTGTAAGCCGGGTTCTGTGCCCATCTTGCGATGAGTCTCTATCATTTATCTACCCGGGTTATCACTAACCCGATCCAGCAACCTACCCCTCACGATCTCCGAAGAGCCAGAACGGGCCGTTCTGTATTCAGGCGTACCTGAAAATCGTGATATATTTGGTCTTACAACCCATCAGAGGTACGGCTGATTGTGTTACCACAACCACCGGTGAGCTTTTACCTCGCCTTTTCACCCGTTCCCGGTCGCGACACGTCGAAACCGGGTGGTCATTTTCTGTTACCTTACTGCAAGCTTTCGCCCGCCTTCCTGTTAAGAAGCATGGTGCCCTGCGTTGCCCGGACTTTCCTCTCTCCCGATTACTCGGGACAGCGATAGAGCGGTCTGCACTGCAAAGGTGCCAAAATTGCAGCGATATGCAAACTAATGAAATCGCCACTCTCAAAAAAAAATTCACTTTTCATAAACAAACTACAAAAAATAGTTTGTAAACTAAATTTTATAGTTATATTTATACCAAGCAAATTTCAATCAGAAATACACCTAAAAATATTAACCATATACCAAATTCAAAAAGATGAAACACCTTACCAATCGCGAAGAAGAAATTATGGAACTCTTTTGGGAAAAGGGCTCATTGTTTGTAAAAGAAATCATTGACGAGCTGGTTGAGCCTAAACCACACTACAATACCATTTCGACTATTGTGCGCGGGCTCGAAGAAAAAGGTTTTGTTGATCACGAGCAGTTTGGAAATACGTACCGCTACTTTGCCATCATTTCGCGTGAAGAGTTCAGCAAAAACTCCATCAAAAATTTGGTGAGCAAGTATTTCAATACCTCTTATGCTTCAGTGGTTTCTATGTTTGTTGAAGAACAGAAAATCTCGACCGAAGAGATTCAGGAGTTAATCCGTCAGGTTGAATCGCGTAAAAAAACCGAAAATGAATAGCTTTCTCCTATACATTTTAAAATCAACTTTCTGTATCAGCTTATTCTATCTGGGCTTCAGAATGTTGCTGCATAAAGAAACTTTTTTCAGACTCAACCGGATATTGTTGTTGTCGGCTGTGATTTTTTCTGCAATCATTCCGGCCATACAGTTGCCGCAATTCATCCAGCCTGCTGCCCAAAACGAGTGGATTTCGCCAATTCAGGAAATGGAGACGACACTAGCATCTCAACCCATTTCTGAAGAAACCGTTCCAGCGGCTACCGCACCAACTGAACAAACAAAGCCAGTATTAAAGGAAGAATTCACATGGTTGAAACTAGTTCAAAATACTTATCTGGCCGGAATACTTATCTCTTTCCTGATTTTGATTTACGGCATCATATCTATTTTGATTCTTTTCCGCAAAGCGAGGTTCATGCAAATGGACGGGTTCCGTTTGCTAATTATTGATCGTGACGTTCCACCATTCTCATTTGGCCGCTTTGTGATTATTTCGCAAGCCGACTACGACGCACACCAGCAAACCATTCTGGCCCACGAAGAAGCCCATATTCGGTTAAATCACTTCTTCGATCTGGCAGTGCTCGAAACCGTAAAACTCTTCCACTGGTTTAATCCGGCGATGTATTGGCTAATCCGCGACATGAAAGAGATTCACGAGTTTCAGGCCGACGAATACACCCTCCGCAAAGGCATCGATCCAACTCAATATCAAATCCTGATTATTCAAAAAAGTGTGGGGCCACAGCGGTTCGCACTAGCTAACAGTTTTAATCATTGTCAAATTAAAAAAAGAATTACCATGATGAACAAATCAAAAACCAGTAAAGCATGGCGTTGGAAGGTGGCGACCTTTCTTCCCCTGCTTGCCCTGTTGCTCGTGTTTTGCAGCAAAAAGAGTAGCAAAGAACCTGCAATATCGGTTACAAATATCGATCGGAGTCCCATCACAGAAATGATGCCAGCTCCTCAGCCAAGACCAAAAATAAAAACCGATGAATCCATGCTACTTGTTGAATTTAAAGAAGATGGAAACTACATCAATGATCAATTGTATTCCGGGGATGATTTCATCAGAAAAGTGAAAGAATGGAGAAATGCTGGTACGACTGGCAATAATCCGGTCACTATTGTTAGTCCTGATTTTGAATTATCGGATTCGCGGAATATTGAACTAACTGCAATAAGCAATGCAACAGGATACCACTTTGTCCCAAACCTTGGTGTCGACAAACAGGCGGTCTTCCCCGGAGGAATCAGCGGAATGTTCTCATGGATTAAACAAAACACAAACTATCCGATACAAGATGCGGCTTATGCTTGGAGTAAAGATGTTGTTGTGAGTTTTGTAGTGAATACCAAAGGGCAAGCTGTCGATGCCAGAATTGTTAAGAGCCGTAATCCTGAAATGGATGCTGAGGCATTAAGAGTTGTTTCACAGATGCCTGCATGGAAACCGGCAATGGAAAATGGCTTGCCTGTAAATGTGGAACGAAGAATTTCAATCCCATTTAAATTCAAATAAAAAAAGCCGCCGGCTTTGGTGCGTCTCCATGCCGGCAGCTTTAATCATTGTCAAAATGAGTTGCATCGCTACAACAAAACAAAGTTAAAAATTCGGACATCAATTGCCAGTTGATTTTCGAATTTTGCTCTATTGAAATTGAATTGAAATACAAAAAAAAAACGGTTGAAGATTAAAGCCTTCAACCGTTTTTCAGTTTACAATCAGCAAGTCTTACTTTTCAGAAATGCAGTAAAGATATTTAGCGCCGCGCAAAAGCAGGTCTTTGCCAACCACTACCGGCGATGCCTCAAAAGTATCGTCGAGTGTGTTCTTGGCCAGAATCGAGAATTCGGCGCCAGCTTTAATTACATTGACTACGTTCACAGCAGCAATGTATATTTTGTCGTTATTTCCGGTTGGCGACGAGTAAAGTGTACTGATTCCATCTAGTTTTTCCTTGCTATATAAAACAGCTCCGGTTTTAGCATTCAGGCATGTTAAAACTCCATTGTTGTTCCTCAGAAAATACAGTTTGCCATCCATCAACATAGCACTTGGTGTATATGGTGTATCCTGGTTGTATTCCCAAAGAATAGCCGGAGTTCCGTTTATGTTACCCGAAGCTTTGGCCAAATCAACTGCTTTCAGCGCTGTTCCCTGAAAACCACTTATCAGGTAGCAAATGCCATCGGCATACATCGGATTTGGAATCACATTTCGGGTCATACCGGTGCATTCCCATACAAGGGCTCCGGTTTCAGTATCGTAACTTCTAACTTTATTGGTAGCGCTGGTAATCACCTGGCCTTTCCCATTCACCTCAACAACCAAAGGTGTTGCCCACGAGGTAATTTCTTCCCTTGGAACCGACCAAACGTCTTTACCTGTTTTCTTGTCAATGGCGTACATGACTGATTTTTTCTGATCATCCCATTGTAAAAAGATTTTGTCTTTATAAATGGCCGGAGAACTTCCTTCGCCGAAATTCATAAGGATTTCCATCTGTCCAAAATTACGGCTCCACTTTACATTTCCCTTCATATCAAGACAATACAGTCCGCGAGAACCAAAAAATGCGTATATATTTTCACCATCGGTTAAAGGAGAATTCGAAGCCCAACTGCCCAGTTCATGTGTGCTTTCGACCGGAGCCTCTTCTTTTACAACAGTTTTCCAATTGGTTTTTCCTGAATTTTTATCAATCGAAATCACTGTAAACTGATGCACCAGATCGGTTTTGTTGGGCGACATCTGATTTCCCTGTCCACTGGCAGCTTTATCACCTTTTTTATCGGTAGCTACTGCTGTCTGCACAATAATCTGATCGCCCCAAACAATTGGTGTAGCATGTCCTTTACCCGGAATTTCAATTTTCCATTTCACATTTTTGGTTTCGCTAAACTCAACGGGAGTGTTTCCGCCATGCACTGCGCCAGTATTATACAAACCGCGCCATTCAGGCCAGTTGGACGTAAAATCAGCTGCTTTAGCCTGAGCATTAACCTGATTTTGATTGAATAAAAAGAGGATAAAAAGACAGGCAGCAAACAATGAAAAAGGAGTATTCTTCATAAATAGTGATTTATTGGTTTTGACTAATTGATTTCTAAATAGTGTTTTGACTTGATATATGGTCAGTCGTTTAATCAACAAACAATGATACCTCAAAATAATCACATTTCACGTCACCCCGAATTTATTTCGGGGTCTCATCCTATTTAGAGATGCCGAAACAAGTTCGGCATGACCTCGCTACAGAAGTTGATTTTCGTGACAATGGTTTTGGATGTTTAAAATCAATTTAAATTCGGGGACTGAAAGTCAGCCAAAAACGCTTAAAAAAACACTTCGGTTCGGATATTTTCAGGAGGAAGGCCATATTTCTCCAAAATGGTCGAAACTTCGTCAATCATATCGGAGTTTCCGCAGAGGTAACAAATGGTATCCGCATCAATTCTGTTTTCCTTTAAATAATAGCTAACGCGCCCAAAATAATCACCGCTATCGCTCCGTGAAGTGCACAACAAATAATTTTCCGGATCAAAAGATTCACGGCCATATGCTTCGTCGGCGAAATGCACACCATGAATAACCCTGAAATTTAAATGAGGATACGATCTCACATACGAATGAAATGGCGAAATACCGGTTCCGGTGGCAATCAGCATTGCTTTGTGACCACCTTTAGTTTTCTCATCTAAAATAAAATAACCTTTGGGGCCTTCAACATCCAATTCGGAGCCTGGCAGCAAATGGCGCAGGTAACGTGAAAATCCGCCTTCAGGAATCTCGCGAACCAAAAAATCGAGATAATCGTCGTTGATGCCACTATAAATGGAATACTCCCTGCCTTTATTCTCATCGGGTATGCGAATAACCACGTATTGGCCGGGTTCAAAGTGAAAATCTTTCCGGTCGAGCCGAATGATAAAGGTTTCGGGTGTCAGGTTAATTACTTCCTGAACGATATGCTTTTTGCGCTTCATAAAAATTTAAATGTCATTAATAGTCATTGAATTGTCATTAGGAAAGAGTCATTTATCATTGTTGGCCTTACGAATAATGACGTGAAATAAATGACCACCAATGACCGATTCGTTTGACAACTTTTATTATTTAAAACTACCCCTTCACATGCCTTTCTGCATGATACGAAGATCGCACCAACGGACTACTTTCTACGTACGAAAACCCACGTCTCATGCCTTCTGAGCGGTATTTTTCAAAAATTTCGGGTGTAATGTATTCCTGAACAGGTAACAAATTGGAATCGGGTTGAAGGTATTGCCCAATGGTGAGAACCTTACAACCTGCCGATCGCAAATCGTCCATCGTTTGTAAAACTTCCGTTTCAGTCTCGCCCAGGCCAACCATAATGCCCGATTTGGAAACAATTCCGGCGGCAGAAATCAAAGAAATAACCTGCAAACTACGGTCGTAACGCGCCGTACTGCGAACTTTGGGGGTCAACCGGCGAACTGTTTCCATGTTGTGCGAGATCACGTCGGGCGCGGCATCAATCACTTTTTGCAGATGTTCAGCATTGGCATTTAAATCCGGAATCAGGGTTTCTATTGTGGTTTCAGGATTAAGTTCTTTTATTTTGCGAATGGTTGCTGCCCAAAATTCGGCGCCACCGTCGGCTAAATCGTCGCGGGTAACCGAAGTAATAACGCAATGTTTTAATCCGAGCGTTTGTATGGTTTTGGCCAAACGAAGCGGTTCGAACCAATCAACAGGTTCCGGAACATCGTTCTGCACATAGCAGAACCGGCAATTGCGGGTACATTTATCACCCAGAATCATAAAACTGGCCGTTCCGGCGCTCCAGCATTCGCCTTTGTTGGGGCAATTTCCGCTGGTGCAAATGGTATTTAAATGGTGGTCGGCAATTAAACGCTTTACTTTCATATAACTTTCTCCTTTGGGCAAAGGAGATTTCATCCATCGCGGCAATCGTTCCCGTTCGGTTTTTAAATCCGTCATTTTAAATAATTGAGTTCTGTCCTACAAACAGAATTGAAGGGATGAAGTTCATCCGAAAAAGGCAAAAAACACAAATAATAGAGCTGATGTCGATTTGCATCAAATCCTCTTAATCGCGGTTTTAAGACTGAATTACAAATCAGAACTTCAAAGCTGATAAATCAGCACTAGCACAGTTATATCAGATTAATACTATATTATTTAAAAAATTATCAGGCTTACTTATTGATTTTAAATGGTTTTATCGAACTTGTGAACTGTATGAATTGAGGAATGGTTTGATATTTATTAAGCACCCCAATTGCCGTGCAACCTACACCAGTAGTTTGGTAATCGAAATTGAATGTTACACCATCTGATTTGATTAGATCATAAGTGTATTTTGCCTTTGACAAATTTTCGGTGCTGTAATTATAGCAATTGAAATTAAACGATTTATCTGCCGAAAATTCTATACCAATGCCATCTTTGTTTGATAGTGTTACCCACTTGTTGTCAGTACGCAATCCACAATCCTGAGGTATTAAATAAGGCATAAACATTTCATCCACCGTAGTTTTGTAGCGACCGATCCGGTAGCCGGTTTTGCGGTCGGGATAATTCTCCTGCGGCCCACGTCCAAACCATTCTACATTTTGCATTTGGTTATCGAAAACCCATTTTGTTCCGATGCGTGGCAACGACATGGGCATTTTTCCTTTCGGATTAATCGTGTGCTGTAAACTAATTTCACCATCGGGCGAAATCGTATAAATCATCTCGTTTTCGAAGCCTTCCCTGCCTGAATTTCCAAAAAGAGCAGTTTCAAGAATACTGACAATTACATTTTCAGCCTTCTTTTCAACGCGAAATGATTCAAGTTTTGACTTCATTTTATCCAGACCGATGGAGTACCATGCATTGGCAACCATCCTTCCGTAGCCGTCGGTTCTGGGAGATATACTAACTGCAGGAGAGGTCCAGTCGTCCAGTTCGTTCGCCACTGGGGCACGCCAAACATTGAGTTGCGCTCCCTGTTTCAGCAATTCTGTACCCATGTATTTCATGGAGTACAATTGTCCATCGGCTTTATTAAAGGCATAATCGAAATTTACTCCTGATACAATCAATTGTTGCTCATTATCTGTCACTTTCAACGAATTGGTCTGACGCTGTGCCAATTTTTCATCGGCAGGAACAATCCATGACATTTCCAATTGATCCCAACACAATTCAAAACCCTTCGGCGCCCATTGTGCAGCTTCTTTCGAATGAAAACTAACTGTTGCCAAATAGGTTGCACCGGCTTTTAGCTTAGGCTTCTGAATAGGAAGAACGTAGATTTTTTTTGCTTCTGGTTCCACATCCACCTCCAACTTTCCGGAAGCAATCGTGATTCCATTTTCTTCCAGATTCCAACGTGCATCAAAGGCATTCGTATTGGTAAAAAAGTTTCGGTTCTGCACTTCAATTTCCATTTTTTCGGCATTGCTCCACTTGACAGAAATGGGTTGAGCCGACTTTTTCATTTGCCACATTTCCGGCTCTACACGGCGGTCGGGCCAAATACATCCATAGGTACGCGCGCCAATTCCATAGCTGAAAAACTCGCCTTCGTTTTGCTCCTGTTCAAAATCGAGCCACAAAGCTGCACGATTTTTCAAGTCTGGTTTTACTGCAAATAAATCATTGATTTCAATCGCTTTGGGAAAAATACCCACCTGATCGATAATGGCATCGCATAAATAATTGGATAAATGTTGACCTTGTGTCTCGGCATTCTTGCCCACATTAAGAGGAAAAGGGAAATTGGTAATTTTCCCGGTGACCGGTGTTTCAGCCACCTTTTGGTTGTCGATAAATAGTGAAATCGATTTCCCGTTATAAATACCCGCCACATGATGCCAGTTTTGTGTCCAATCTTTGGGTAATTCAGCACTAACAACTGTTTTTTTCGAAGTGTAGATATAGAAATCGAGCGAGTTGGCACCACTTTGCTGCAAGCCAAATTGATTGTTTCCTTTGGTGAGCAGTATTCCACCCGTTTTCATTAAATCGCGTGGAAAAATCCAAAGCGAAACCGTTAGTTCATTACCCGAGATTTCAATATTTCTATCCTGATAAACTTCCACCCACTGATCGTGACCATTCAGATCAATACCTTTTCCATCGTGTCCGGCAACCAGTTTGGCGCGTCCCATGATGTGAGTTGCTACATTGTTTGGTGAAGAATCTGTCAATTTGCGAACAGGCTCGCGCAAGCCTGGACTCACGAAATCCCAGATTGCTCCGCCCATAATGCGTGGATACTCGTAAAATATATCCCAATATTCGTCTAGTCCTCCACCCGCATTTCCGGCCACCGAAAGGTATTCGTCCAGAAACGATGGTCTCGGATCAACACTTTCAGGAACCATTCCCACCCGTGTTTTGAGGTCAAAAGGTGTTGGGTAACGTGGCCCGATAATCTCTTCGCAAGGGTGAGCAAAAGCATTTCCGCCATACATCCAATAACGGGTAGTATCGTATTTCTTTCCTTCATCAATCACGGCACAAATATTTTTCCCTTCGCCACTTTCGTTTCCGGCGCTCCAAAACAGAATGCTGGCATGATTACGATCGCGAAGCACCATTTTGCGAACGCGTTCACGATACATGGGCTCCCACTCAGCATTATTGGACAAATATTCAGTTGCATGAGCTTCATCTCCTGCTTCGTCAATAATATACAATCCATATTCGTCGGCCAACTCCAGATACCTTGCAACCGGTGGATAATGTGACGTCCGTACACAATTGATATTGAATTGTTTCAGTATTTCAAAGTCTTTCCGGATGGTCGCTTCGTCCATGGTGTGCCCCAAATCGGGATGTTGCATGTGCGAGTTAATGCCATTTAGTTTGATGGCTTTTCCGTTCAGATAGAAAACCTGATGGCGAATTTCGGTCTCTTTAAAACCAATCCGACCGGCAATTACCTCTTCGGTTTTTCCCTCGCCATTGATTAATTCCAGCGTTAACCGGTAAAGATTGGGCGTTTCTGCGGTCCATTTTTGGGGATTTTTTACCAATGAAGAAACATTTATGATTTGCTTATTATCAGCACTAATTTGAATTGCATCAGAAGTAAAATTCTGAACCAATACATTCTGTGCATTAAACAGCGAAGTGCGAACTTTGTAGTTCTGTTTGTCGGTTTTCGATTGGTTGTTTACCGTAATCTGCAAATTCAGTTTTGCGTTCTCATAGTTTTGGTCCAGGTCGGTAGTGGCATACCAGTCGAATATATGTACATCCGATTTTGCATACAGCCAAACATCGTCGAAAATACCAGCCAGGCGCCAATAGTCCTGACTTTCGAGATACACACCATCGGAATATTTAATTACGTTGACGGCAATGGTATTTTTTCCTGGTTTCAGGAAACTGGTAACATCATATTCAGCAGGCTCCTGCGCACCTTCGTTGTAGCCAACTTCCTGTCCGTTTATCCAGACAAACGATGCCGAAGCAGTTTTCTCCATGCGCAAAAAAATGTGTTTGCTTTTCCAATTTGCTGGGATGGTAAATGTTTTGCGATACGAGCCAGTCGGGTTGTATTCGCGGGGAACAAATGGCGGATTGGAGCGAAACGGTTGTGCAACATTTCGAAAAAAAGGATCGCCAAAACCCTGCATTTCCCAGTTGGAGGGAACTGTAATTTCAGACCATTTCTGATCATTAAAATTTGATGCAAAAAAGTCGTTGGGTGTACCTTCCGGCGTATTGGCAAAATGGAATTTCCACCTTCCATTCAACGAAAGCACATTTTCTGACTTCGATTTCTGAAGATTTAATGCTTCACCAACCGATTTCAAAGGAAT
>Ga0302288_1001332_pt1 | contig 16194 bp, 6 predicted proteins | sample III_Fen_N1_1_FD_194549 | JGI IMG/M metagenome (GOLD analysis project Ga0302288, IMG submission 194549) | Peat permafrost microbial communities from Stordalen Mire near Abisko, Sweden - III_Fen_N1_1 | ecosystem: Environmental > Terrestrial > Soil > Wetlands > Permafrost | place: Sweden: Abisko...
ACCGGTAAATCATTCAAATTCAGATGTGGGAGTGCGACTAAAAGGTTTGATGAGTTTTAAGTTTAAACGGTTTCGCAGTCTTTTGTCATGGCTCTATGTCCTTTTTTTGCAATCCGTTGTGCTGGTGGGGTCTCGCGATTTCCATATCGCGAAAAAAAATTAATAAGTGAAACCCTCACTAAAACAAGTGAAAATATCACGGAGTTAATTCATACGATAAATTTCACTCTGTTTCTAAGAAGTGAGTGCTTCACTTCTCAATAAAAAAACCATGCGTTTCCACATGGTTTTAATTATTCAGTATTGACTTTCAGTAACCGGTTAATCTATATGTTGAAAATGAACAATGATCTTTTGTATTGCCGGATCACGGTTGAAAACTGCCTGGCTCTGAACGGAACTTAATGAATATCCGTTAATGGATTCGGCATTTCTATCCTGATAATGAATGTCAATTCCTGAGTTTCCATCCAGTAAAAACACGAATGGAACAGAGCAATAGGAAAATGAAAGATAGGGTGATGTATATCCGGGCTGTAGAGTGGAGTCGGGCTGTATAAATTCATCCTTATTCAGAATAACCGGCAGGATAGTCAACTTACCCTCACGGACACTCATTCCCAGTTCAAAGAAGCGGTTGATAATATCTTCTTTTACCTGGCCCGTCATACCCGGCTGCTGGACACCCGCCATCATGGGGGTATGCGAGTATGGATCGAATGGAAACGAACCATAGCCGGCAGGCGATTTGTGGGCACCAATTCCCTTTTGAACGGCATTGTAATGTTGCCTTAACCGGTCCAGTGTTTCAGGTCCGGCTTGAAGTGAAACTGCCTTCTGAATCCCCTCGCCTATTGCCAGCAATAATTTGGATACCATATGCCAGTAAATGCAACCCAGCCCTTCATATTTATAAAACGTTCCTGACCTCCCGGTAAACGATTTATGATCGAATATGCGTTCGTAGAGCTGTTCGATGGCCTGTTGATCACTTTCGCTAATGGTAAGACCGGAAGTGGTCCTCAACCGGTTTAAAGCAGCAGTTAAAAAGCTCACATTATTGAAATCGGCATTGAAATGGAAGTATCCTTTTTTGTCGGTGTTGATAATGCTTGTATCACCCATAGCTACCAGATCATTCAGTACTTTGTTCCTTTCAACCTCTTCTTTCGGAATCAGGTTTTTATCCAGGAATAACGGCAGTTTCTTATTCGGATATAAGATATAGCTTTCCTGATCGGGACGGTAGAGCGAACTAATCCGTAAGGCATCGAGCAAACCGAGCGTTTCACCGGGAGATAATTTTCCTGAAGAAAGTACGGCTACCTGCCCTTCGAGCATTTCATACAAATTACGTATGGATATAGCATCGTCTGTAAAAGTAACCAGGTTATAAGCATGATACAGTTTGTCGGAGCGCTTGTTTGCTTCGATCGACCGGTCGATATACTGCAATGCAAGGATTAGGAAATCATGGAGTACAGCTTTGTCAAGGAGACTTTTAGTTCCCGAAAAGCCGTTGTAGATGCTGCTGCGGTAATCACTGCCTGCCTGACCCAGTTCATCCGTCATCATTCTTCGTTTCTGATCATCAAACCCTGTCCCGAGTTGAGTTGAAAAATGGATCAATGCTTTGTTGATATGTTCAAAGAAAACGGACATTTCAGCTGAGACACGGAAGGACGAATCATGCGAATCCTGGTACAGATCAATGACAAAAGTCAGGAACCGGCGAATGTAATAAAGTGTAACCATCGAAGCACCCGATCCCACCAGTGCATTGTTGGCATCGTTCCATTCAGGGCGCAGCGTATTCATCCATATGCCGGCTTCGGGTATAAAATTGCTTAGCTTTGCCAGCAAAGTAGCCAGGATCTTTTCAGTAAAACTGACCAGCATCACTTCACCCTGAGGATTCAGGTATAGTTTGGCATCGGAACCAACTATTGGAAGCAGTTTTTCGATAGAAGTCGCAAGCTGCGCATCAAAACGAATGGAATTTTTAGGCTGAGCCACAGTATCCATATAGTTTTTTAAGCGGTATGGTACATTGGCATACGCAAACAATTCTTTATTGAGCCACGAGACCAGGCATTCGGGATAATGGTTCCGGGACACTTCCATCAGTTTCAACAGATAAATAATCTGATGATCGCCCCAGTAACCTATATTTGACCAGGGGTTTTCGGGTTCAATCACCTCCCACTCTATTCCCTCACTGGTGACCTTATACGGATTATACCCATCGGCAGTGGAAGCATTGACGAATTTTGAAATGATCCCGTTAATATAACCGGGGAATGAGATGGACAGAGCTTCCCAGTTCTGGAAAATATCACGCCAGTTACCCTGGTAGGAAAGAAGCTTGTTACCCGCTTCATCCTTTACCCTGATGTCGAATAAATTCCACGGACGGCTTGGATCGCCATGGCGGCGGCTAAAAGTCAGCGGGAGGTATTCAAGGAAAAGGCGATAAAGATTGGGGTCATTTTGCTGTTGAATCTTGCTTTCGAGGACAGTATATTCGATGGAAACGGGAAGCCCTGTGAGGAATTCGCTGTTTCTTTCCCATACTTTGCTATTGAAATGCTTCACATGGTTGATAAAGTCAGCGACATAAATCGTATAGTTCTTGTTGTATATTCCACCCCTCATGGTATTGAACAATACATTGGAGAAATGACGTGCATTATCATTTTCGTCGGCTGTGAGTTGGATACCGTCCGCCTGTGACACGATAGCTTGCAACGCCAGAGTTCCTTTTTCAATATTCTTCTCAAGAACAGAGGCTATATCTTTCGTATTCCGAATAAACTCTGTCAGGTTATTGACCCTGGCAGCATCCTGATTGATTTCTGCCATGAAATACCAGGTCTTTTTCTCCGAAGCTTGTAACGTAAGCTTGCAGGTAGCAAAAAAAGCACCCCTTACACCTTTCGATTCATATTCAGGATGGATAGCCTGTCCGTTTCGGAATGCATCCAGTTGACCTGAACTCAGCAGATAAGCAGCATTTTCAAGTCCGTAATTCCATACGGTGTTTACCCGCAGCGATTCACTTGGTTCGGCACGGTCGACTAAAATGGCTTCCATGCGAAAAAGAGCCAGACCTGAACCGTCTATAAATTCGGTTTTTTTATACCCATCCACCAGAGTTGAAAAAGTATTCTGTGTGATACGGTCTATTCCGGAAGGGAGGATATTCTGCAATCCATCCACCAAAGAAACAGTTATACATTCATCACTGTCATTTACCAGCCGGCTTTTCTTTACCCAACCGAAATCATCGGCATTCATCCAGCCATACGAGTATGTGAGACCCAACTCTGTATTCTTTTCACTGAAAATCAGTTTATTGCCCAATATACTTTTTGAAATGGTCCGTTCAAGGTCGTAAACTCCTTTATTCCTGTCGGAGAATGGCTCCCACAAGTAGGACCGTCCGTTCTTTTCAACCTGAAGGATCGTTTTACTGCCGGTCATTTCAGCCGACACATGGATTTTGTCGTCGGTATAATACGGAAAAAGTGCCTGATCGGGATTCTTTCTGCCTGCAGTCAGTCCTCCGGTGCTCGAAATGTACATCCAAAGATCCGAGTCGCTTGCAAGGCTGATAAAGAAGGGTTGCATTGAATCGAAATTCCTGATCTGATAGAATTTCTCATCCCCAATCAGTACAAATTGTCCGGTTACTTCTTTCCGACCGGAAATGACAGGATTAATACCTATAAATAAATCTTTCATTGAAAATTAAATTTGAATTGTAAACTGAAGATTAACCACAGTAGGCACAACATAGACACAATAGAAATAAAAAAAATAATAACAGTGTTTTTTGCAGCAGCCTACTTGTTTTAAAATCCTAAAGTGTTTTTGGCGTTTTCTATTTTGTGTTCTATTAAGTCTTATACGAAATAACTATTGTGGTTAAGTAATTGTTAATGTCCGACCTCCCCTAACCCCTCCAAAGGAGGGGAATAAGAGTTGGTTGATGAGTTTTTCTACATTTATGATTTGAATTTCAAATGAATAAAGTGTATGTAAACTCTTATGATTGTGTGTTTTGTGTCATTCTATTGTGTCCTATTGTGTCTATTGTGGTTATCTGTTTTGTGTTTTCTATTGTGTTCTCTTTTGTGTTCTCTTTTGTGTTCTTTGTCGTATTGTAGTTATCTGTTATCAATGGCGCGCTTTGCATCCAGGTCCTTCTTCATTAAATCGGTTGTTTTAGAATCGATCTTATAGAAAATCATGAACAGGGCACACGACATATACAGAATGCCCGGAATGACTGAAACCAACAATTTAATTCCGGTAATAGCTGAAGAGTTTTGTGTTACATTCGGCACAAACTGCGAAATGGTAAGTATCCAGCCTGCAATAGCTGCACCGATTCCCCATCCGGCTTTCTGTGCGAAAACAGCTGCAGAGAAATACAACCCCGTTGCCCGTCGTCCTGTTGTCCATTCACCGTAGTCGGCCGAGTCGGCGATCATGGTCCAAAGCAATGGAACTGCAGGTGCATACGCCATTTTGGCGATGATATTAAACACATAAATAGTGGTAATATCTTTGACTCCCGGGAGGTAAATCAGCATGAAAAACAGTCCGGAAATTAACGAACTGCCAATAAATACATTCTTATTCCCAAACCTTTTGGCCAATGGTTTCGACAAAGGTAAGGCAACAATCAACGCAACTGTTCCAAGTACATTAAAAAGCTGTACATTATTTTCCCTACCCAGATAGTATTTAAAATAATAGGCAATGGCTGCATTTTGCATGGCAAACATGATAAATGAGATAATCCCGACAATCGCCAGTATCCTCCAGGCCTTATTGGCAAACAAATTCTTTAAGTCTTCTTTCAGTGAATTTTTCTGTGCTTTAGGAGGCTGAACTCTTTCTCTCGTACTTTTAAACGTAATAAAAAAGAAGATCAGGCTTAACACGGCAAACATCAATACAGTGTATTGAAATCCCTGCGCTTTATTGCCATGACCGAAGAATTCAGCCAGGGTAAGGGCAAGTCCGGTAACAATAAACTGCCCGGTGAAACCTGCAATAAAACGGTATGTATTCAATCCTGCCCGTTCGTAGGTGTCATCGGTCATTACTGCCCCTAAAGCAGAATACGGAAGGTTTATGGCAGCATAGGCTGTCATTAAAAGCACGTAGGTAGCACCGGCATAAAGTATCTTCCCGAGTTCACCAAAATTCGGTGTGGTAAAGGTCAGAATAGCAAGAATGGCATAGGGCACGGCACCAAATAAAATATAGGGACGGAATTTGCCCCAACGCGTATTGGTTCTGTCGGACACTACCCCGATAATCGGATCGACAGCCATATCCCAAAACCGGGCTACCAGCATGATCGTACCGGCGGCGGCAGCTGAAATTCCATATACATCAGTATAAAAAAACAAGAGCCAAAACCCTACCATATCCCAGACAAAATGCGAAGCGGTATCGCCTAAACTGTATCCTACTTTCTCTTTGAAGGATAATTTTAATGTGATCTTTTCCATAAACTATTAAGTAATAAGGATTAATTATTGATTTGTTTATTAAATATATAACACACGTTTTTTTGCATTTATTTTACTATTGACCCCCAAACCCCCAAAGAGGTTGTGTAAAATGAAATAAGTAGAATTTGTTGCATCCAAATTAATAGTTGATACTTTTTCTAATAAGGTAATAAGGTTGGGGTTAGTATTCATTGGTTTTCCACTAAGGTTTAATACCTGAAAATAAGGTTTTTAAGAATTAAACCTTATTTTTGTTTATCAACCTTAATAGAAATATTAACAAATATACATTAACCTTAATCCATTATTAGAACTTCATGATTAAATTTTATAGTTTTTACACAGCCTCCAAAGGGGGCTTAAAGACGCAGTTTTTGAAAATTTCTTAATTGTAAATCGCTTGTAAAAGTCCACTCTTAAGCCCACTTTGGGGGTTTGGGGGTCGGGAATCTAAATAGTTCAACAACTTATTTTTTAAGTAATCAAAGTTAGTTAAATGATCTTTTTGTTAATCCACAAGAACTTAAATTTCTGCATCTCCGATAATTTTTAATTATTAATTTTTAATTATTAATTATATTATTTCCTGCTCACTTCACTTGCCCAATTGCCTCTGTAAATCAACTTCTGATCGTGAATCTTAAAACTGAATTTACCATATTGAACCGTTACTCCTGCGGATGCATTCACGACCCAACAAGTATCTGGAATGGTAAAAAAACTTTCTGTGGAGATTGTTTTATTCCCCAGTTGATCTTTAATGGAAACTGTTGCCTGTGGTCCGACTTCCCAACCTAAATGCGTGTTATAGCTAACTTTTACTTCATCTGCCAGTTTAAAATTCTCTTTGGTTTCTATTCTGGTTTTCACACTGGCTATCTTTCCGGCATTCAACTCTTTATCCGGTATCACTTCAATGCGCAGTTTCGGTAATTCAAAAGGCTTATCGGAAGCCAGTATCATGATCGATTCTGTTTTCAGTAATTTGTCTGCTTTGTTATAAAACTCAAAGGAAAGTTCCATATCTTCAATTCCTTTCGGTGAGACTTTCAGTTGATCCGCAAAATAGCCTTCTTTCGTAATGTTTTTAGAAAACAATATTTTATCGTTCAACTTTACGGTTACTTTCTTCACATCTTTATCGGTATAGAGTTCAACGGGAATAGCATCCGACATATAAACATCCTTATTTTTAGGACTGAGAATCAATGCTTTCATATAATCGCGCATGGCAAACCAAACGGGCCGCGGAGAACCGAATTTATCATTCAAATCGCTGTATCCCCAGAATCCAAACCATTCTTCCGGTTGATCTGCATTGTGGTAATTTTCGTCACCGCCTTTCCACCAACCATCGGCATAATAAAACGGACACATACCCACTGCACCTGCATCCAGCAGGTCGCGGTAATTGCTGATGAGTCCATCACTTTGTTGAGTGAGCGTATTACCTCCGTAACGGCCGGAACCTTTGTGTGAAACTGAATAGCCAAACTCGGTAGTAATAAAAGGTTTTTTCAACCCGTTCAGATCAACAAGTCCTTTGATATAATCTTTAAAACCCATCGTGGTAGTCTGTGCCTCAGAGTGATCATAACAATTATACGCATAGACATCAAATATATTCTCGTCGATATAATCACTGATCATGGCATTTGCTGAAATGGTAACCGGAATTCCGGTATGTTCTTTATGTATAATATCAGTCAACCCTTTCATTAGGCTGACAAAAGCCTTTCCTGTCACTGCATGAACATGATCGGTCTGAGGTTCATTCAGAATCAGATACGTAATGATGCAATCGTATTTCCTGGCATAACTCAGAACCTGCAACAGTTTAGCTTCACATTCACTGACAAATGCCGGATCACCGTAATCTTTATCAGGGCTGATATCGATACCCATTATCAACTTTAAACCCGAATTCTGAACAAGTTTTAACTGACTTTCGGATAGTTGGCTCCAGGTGCGAATACAGTTATACCCGGCGTCTTTTATCACTTTCAAATCAAATTTCATCAGGTCCGGATGATCTGCCCTGACACCTTTATAGGGATTTTGTCCGGGACGTGCACCTATTTCATAGCCAATGGCTTTAATGAAATATCTTTCGCCGTTCAGGTAGTACCAGTTATTTTTTAGTTCAGGTTTGTTTTTTGACTGAGCAAAACTGCAAATGATTGACAACTGACACAAAACAATAAGAACTACAGATCTGATTTTCATATTTTTTTATGTATTTGAAAAAATAGATTGACCTATTTATTAAAGAATAGAACGCGGATTTTCACTAATTCAGCGGATTAAAACTGATCAATATCTTAGAAATCATTCCGATGTATCGGAATATAAATCCGTATTTAATCCGCAATATCTGCGTTTATCCGCGTTCTATTCTTTTGAATTTAAAATGGGAAATTTGATTTAATTTTTTATCACTTTTCCATTAATTATTCCTCGGGAACTTTCGACTTTTATAAAATAAACTCCTGTTTTAAGGGCATTCATATCCAAATGATAGCTTGACGAAATCAGTGTATCAACAACTTTATTTCCAAGGATATCAAACATCATCAACCTGTTATGCTCTTCCGGAAGAACAAAATGCAAAACGTTCTGAACCGGATTCGGGTAGAAGAATACAGCATTCGCTGATGGATTTTCAACCCCGGTCTGCGTACAGTCATTTCCTACCACATAGGAGAATGTTTTAGTTACCGACATACCGCCCGCATAGGCAAACTTACAGGCAATCTGAATGGTCGATCCTGCAGCTTTTCCGGTCAGCAGAGCTGTAAATTTCTTCCCGCTGACATTGGTCATGGCTTTTTCAACAAAACCGGAAGTATAATCCCAGAGATAAGCTACAAGTCCTGTCTTATCATCTAACATCTCAAAATTGATATTCACATTCGTTCCTGTAGTCTGGAACGAATAAGTATACCCCACAGAGAAAGTACCCTGAGCAGCCTCTGAAGCTGTTCCGGCACAATCAGTATTGGTATTTGCCGCTGTTGTTGCCGAAAGGATGATCGGGTTATTAGCGGCCTTATTTCCTGCCAGATCAGCGGCTGTAATACTAAATGTATAAGGGGTATTAGGGGTCAGAGCAGTAATCAGAAGTGATTTTTGAACTGCCGAAGCCGTTGAAACACCCGTTGAATTGGTCCCGTAACTGACATTATAGACAACAGTTCCCGAATTGTCGGTAGCATTTAACAATAATTCGACCGATGTAGCAGAGACAGCTCCAAGTGTAGCTGTAAAGTTTACAGGTGGCTGAGTATCGTTGGTCGTACTTCCGCAATTTGTTCCTACCACATAAGTCAGATATTTTGTTACCGACATGCCACCTGTATAGGCAAACTTACAGGCATAACTGATAGTTGACCCCGGAGTCTGGCCACTTAGGGTTGCTGTAAAGATATTCCCGCTCACATTTGTCATAGCCGATTCGGCAAACGGTGTTTCTTTCCACAAATAGGCAATAAGTCCGGGTTGTTTATCAAGTAATTCGAATGTAACATTTACATCTGTTCCCACGGTTTCGTATGTACATTTGTATCCTACTGTAAACGACCCCTGCGCAGCATCGGTAGATGTTGAAGTACACGACATCAATGGTGCTATGGTCACATTCGCTGTCTGGGAAGTACTGACTGCACCTCCGTTATCGGTGGCTTTGGCTGTAATAGCATAAGTTCCTGCAGCCGGAGTCCACTGGATACTGTAAGGAGTAGCTGTTTTCGATGATATCAGAATATTGTTCTGATAGAAATCAACCTGCTGAACGGTTCCATCAAAATCGCTTGCCGTAGCTGTAATGGTGACCGGTTTACCTTCCGTAAATGTTGAATTGTCAGCCGGTGCTGTCAAAGAAACAGTTGGCGCCACATTTTGAGTGCTTGTTACCATTACTTTGATTTCAGTTGATGCAAAACGCAAATCAGGATTTGTTACAGTCAGTCTGAAACTGTACATTCCTTCTGCCAATCCACTAACGGTAGGTTTTACAGCGGTGGAATCGGAGAATTGAGCCACTGTGGGACCATAGAGTTGTCTCCATTTATAGGTTAATGTTTTTCCGCCTGTTTCGGTACTGGCAGATCCGTCAAGAGTTGTTGAAGTTAACGGGAGTAATACTTTCAAATCGTTCCCTGCATTGGCTATAGGAATACTATAGGATAAATCTCCCGTACGGGTAAAAGTCATTTTCCCTAAATTAAATTCTCCGGCTGAAAAAGCAACACGCAAAACATGCTGTCCCGGTGTAAGCGGTATTCCGGCAACGGTTTTAGTGGCCCAGACAGTCCAGACGGTTGAGGATGTCGAAGGGACGGGGATATCAGAAGAAACAACCTGACCATCAACTTCCAAATGAAACGGTCCCCCACCTGCAATATTCCCTGAAGAATAACGGAAGTCAAGCGAATAGGTACCTGCTTGTGCCACATTCACGGTATAATCGAGCCATTCGCCCGAAGCTATGTTTCCTACAGTACCTCCTTCGTTGGCATCTGTATAGGCATCCACATATTCATCCATTCTGAAATTGCCCGAATTGGCTGTTGTGACATCCATATAGGTAATATTCTGACCTTTCCCTCCTTCAAAAACATCATAGTCGGCAGCTTCGATAGTTCCGGGTATAGCCCATGCTGTTCCTCCATAAGGTAACTGATTTCCTACAAGTACCTGAACAGTGTTGGTCACATTATATTTATCTCCATCAAATATTTTAGCGTATAAATTATGAATTCCCAACTGCAAATTGGGGGCTGTTGTTATGTAAGGTGCGGAACTTAGCGTTCCCAATGAAGTGGTACCATCCATAAATTCTATTTTGGAAGGAGTGCCGCCGGTAACCGTAGCATTCAGCTTCACACTGCCACCCACAAAAGCTTTGGGATACGAAGAAGTAATTATTCCTGTATATTTCCCATCAAGACTTGTAGCCATTTTCCCCGCAGGCACCACTAGCTGGTATCCGGTGGAAAAAAGTACGGTGATCGGTGCATTGGAATAATTTTGTGCCACATAATTTACCTGACCATTTTTTATAAATGCACATGCCATAGGATTATTGGCTGTTATACTTGCATCCAATCTACCCAAAGCATTCATGGCATGGAGCCAGTGATAAGTCTGAGCATCGGAAATACCAAATTTCAAATCACGGTTCGGATTGGAATTATACATTTCTATGGCCTTGGCAGGGTCAATAAAAGCGAGATATTCCCACATTACGTCAGGCCATAAATTCGGATTAACCTGAATCCCTGAAATGCCGGTATTGGCAACTATTTCATTCCAGAGTTTTTTTACATAAACCGTATCCTGTCCCAGATAAAGTGAACCACCCTGTATCGGATACATTTCAATACCATAGGATGCTGCAATATCACTTGTCCAGAAAGTACCGTTGTCAATACTGTTTGCCCATACGCGTGAAACCAGACTGTATGCCTGTCCGGCAGGAAAATTACGGTGATGAGTATCCATATAATACTCTTCAATACCGGTTTGCTCTGTGGTATACAAATAAATTCCCAAATCACGAATGGTTTTGTCACCGGCAATTTGTCCCCACTGAATGAGTGAAGCATTGAAATTCATACTCTCGGAACTCGATTCCTGATTGTTGCCCTGAGGATTGGCAGCAAAACCATCTGCCCAGCTATGACCTTCGTATGGACTGAAATTCCGCAGATACGGAAACATGGCGTCATTTCTGTCATAACCGGCTGCATCCCGTACAAGCAAATCAACCATCCCACCCCATTTGTCAGCCCATCCAGGATCAAATTGTGCAACAAAATTCGCTGCCTGAATAAAATATCCCCAGTGAAAATGGTGATCGTTAAGACCAGTATCTGCTCCGTATCCCGAAGGATAACCGATAATCGTAGACCAAGTGGAATTGTAATAGAATAAAAAAGCAACTTCACCATTATCTGCTTTCAGCCAGTTTTCAAGGCGTGTTTTTATGGTGGAGAGTATTTTGTCACGGGATGCGGTATTTCCCATTTCATTGGCAATACGTGCAGTTTGCAACAACTGGTTAAACACCTGTCCTTCGTTATAATCATCAGTCCAGGTTGCCATAGTACTGTTTTCCAAACCGGTTATTTTATCAGTCAATACAAATGGGGTGAATCCTTTGCTGTAATTATCGACATATGGCAATGTTGGCAGAATACCGTGGAAAGTATTTTCAACACTAAAACTGTTACCGGACATAGTCTTCATTTCTCCACGGACAATAGCATAACTGTATTTATCCGGCACTGCAGAATTAGAAGCTAAATGAGCCCATTGGTGGGGAAGCAGACCGAGCAGCATGTTTGTTTCGGTTCCTTCTTTTACCTCGGTTTGGACAGTAAAATCCGTACGTATAACCGATGTGCTTTCATTGTAAGTATAGGTAGCGGTTGTTTTTACCGGAAAAACATAGGCATATTTTTTATATTCATTGGCTACCGTTGGAATATCGGTGGCTGTTAACGGAATAAATGCCATTGACCAATATGTTGCCCCGTTCAATGTTGAAGTATATATTCCTGCATTTTTTGTCCATGTACTTCCCGTTGGAGCATAAACGGCAAAACTGGCGCCGTTTTTAGCTTTTGAAATAATCAACATTTCATTCGCAATAGTCACTGTTCCGGACGTTACAGTAACCTGTGCCACATCACCCGCCTTTTTTATAAAATAGAGGAAAGGCATTCCAACACCTGAAGTGGTTTTAAAATCGTGTGTTCCATCAGTCCAGTCCATGGTGACTGTCCAATCGGAATAATCGGAGACAGTTGTATTTGAAGCTGCCAGACCTGTTACACCCACAGTAACAGGAAGAAGATCATCAATGACACCTGAAGGGATATAACTGACAACTAATCCCGAATGAACGGTTTTCATTGTATATGGATAATTAAAAAGGTTCGAGGCCTGGCCGTCTTTTATCAACGCCGACCACCAATCGTTTGTTGGCACCGGTTTGCCTGAAGCATTTCCACTTACATAGGGTGTACCTGATGGAATGGCATTTCGTCCGGCTGCATCTGTTCCCGGAAATGAGGTTCTGTAACTTCCACTCCCGACAGTGATGAACTGAGCGTTTGTATTTAATGACAGGATAATACTGAAGAAAACGACTATTAGTAGCCTTGGAAAACGGGTTTTCATGATGAAAGGATAATTGAAATTCTGTTGTTTTTGATGTTATTTTTTTGGTTTGACAATTTCAGTAGCATATTGGAACTCTTCGTTTGGCTGACCCTTTTGATATACACGGACATAATCTACATACATTTTTGCATCACCGTTTTTCAATGCAGTGATTTTATTTGCATTCCTGATTCCCGTGAAATTACCTCCGACAGCGAGATTAAAAACCACAAAAAATTGTTTGTGGAAATAGTGAGCAGGGTTATTGATTTCATTTTTTCCATTAATCGGCATTTCAAAATAGGGTGGATTAGTTGGATATTTATCTAAGTCCACATACATTTTCAAGGCATTCTCGTCCCATATTAATGTATATAAATGGAACCCATCCTGTAAACAATAAGGGTTAACATTTGATTTGGCATAGTTCGGATATTTACCATGATTAAATTTTTCACCCCAATGACAGGCTCCATTAAAAAAGCGATCCTGTGTTCCTGTCACAATACCGTTATTGTTTCCCATTTCCAGAATGTCTATCTCACCGCATTTTGGCCATACTTCTTTCGGATAATTCTTTCCCAACATCCAAAATGCCGGCCACAAGCCATTTGACGTTTTAGGAAATTTAATTCTGGCTTCAATTTTACCATATTTGAAAGTCATCTTGTTTTTAGTAGACAAACGGCCGGACGTAAAGGATTTGAACATATGGTGCTCCTTTTTTGCCGTAATAATAAGACAGCTTTCACCCGTTACAGGTTCTTTCCCTATTGAAATATTTTCCTTTCGATAATACTGTAATTCTCTGTTTCCACCACCACTTCCGGATATTACGGCAGTCCAGTTGGCTTCATTCAAGGCCGGTTTGTCAAAATTATCTTCCCATACCAGTTTATAATCCTGCGCAGAAGCTATTAACGAAAACAAGCAAAAAATCCCTGCTATAATTTTTTTCATTCTGTATATTCTTGTTTTTAAAGTTGTTTGATTATTATATATCTATTGAGCTTTATAATTCCTATTTTACTTTGAATCTTTATTGTTTTTGATCCCTGATTGTGGGGACTTAATAATAATCTGTGATAATTAGTGTAATCTGATGACAATCTCTTTGTAATTTGCCTGTTCAGGCTTTTTCAACCTGATAGAGTCAATAATGCTAAAATAGATCACAGTTAAAATATTAACCGGTTACGGAAAGAAAGTCCGCGAAGAATTATTCTTCGCGGTTTTCTAAAGAATTACAATTTCACGATCTTTTGAGTTGATAGTTGACCGTTTGCCAGTTTAATAGTTATAAAATAATTACCTGAAGCAACATCACTTACATCAATGGTTTTTTCAAGGCCATTAATGAATGCGGATTTTACAGACTGACCCAATAAATTGTGAATACTAAACTGACTTATTTCCGATTTTGCGGAGACAGTAAGTTTATTCACTACGGGATTCGGATAACAATGAACGCCATTCGTTGCATTAACATCTGATAGTCCTGTCTTTACATCATTTGAAAAATACAAATTATCAATAAAAACTATTTTTCCCCCGGAGCCTACAATCTTAAACTGAATTAAATCGGACAGATCTAAGCCCTGACTGGTAAATGCAGTAAGAGGAATATTATAGCTATTCCATTGGTTTAAATTTAATGGAGTTAGTTGGTAAAATTTTTCAATTGCATCCCCGTTCATAATCGGATATAGCTGGATTGATGTTTCGTCTACTGTCCATACATCTATGTGAAGAAATTTCATTGCCGAAGCATTCACATGACTTCCAAATTGGGTTCCCTGATAATTCAGATTCGAATATTCCAAGACATTATCCTGACCAATCTGAATGGTACTGACTACAGTGCTTTGACTCCAGTTCGGATTGTAATCTGTTCCGGCAACATTTGTAAATGCATCGCTAAAAATTGAGATAACGTTGTTTGCATCATAAGCCGGTGGTGTTGGTGCCGGAGTTGTCGGTAAGGCAACAGCTGTGGTAGTCGCGTCTAATACAATCGGGTTATTTGAAGCGGTATTTCCGGAGGCATCTTTTGCTGTTACTGAAAAAGGATAATCAGTTGATGGATTTAATCCCGTGACAATAAAGGATTTTTGGACACCCGAATTTGAACTTGTTATAAGTGTTGTTGTCCCATATGTAATTGAGTATGCAACCGCACCTGAATCATCTGTTCCATTCAGCAGAATCTCTACCGAACCGGAAGTGACTGCACCTAAAGTTGCCGTAAAACCTGTTGGAGGTGTGGTATCGGCTGTTCCGCCACAGCTGTTTCCAACCGTATAGGTTAAAGTTTTAGTAACTGACATTCCTCCTGAAAAAGCAAATTTACAGGCCACATTAAAGCTCGAACCAATAGTTTGACCGGTAAATGTTTTAGAAAATTTCTGACCTGATACCAGTTTCATTTGAGTTTCAGAAAGATTCGGATTATAGGTCCAGGCATAAGCTACTGCCCCTGTTTCAGTATCTAACAGTTCAAAAGTTACAGTAACATCTGTGCCTGATGTAGTAAAAGTATAATTATAACCCTTAACGAATGATCCTTGCTGAGCATCGGTATAACTTCCGGTGCATTCATTGCTGGCATTTGACTGGGTGGTGGCATTGAATAACAAAGGACTGTTTAATGCCTCATTTCCACTTATATCTTTGGCCGTTACCGAAAAAGTATAATCTTTTGCAGCAGTTAACCCAGTAATTGTATAGGATTTATCAACTCCCGAAATTCCTGTAGTGGCAAATGTATCTTTGCCATTGCTGATTTTATAAATCACATTTCCTGAATTATCAGTGGCATTGAGCAATAATTCTACACTATGGTAAGTTACTGCCCCTTTTTTAACCGTAAATAAAGTGGGCGGAGCTATATCGGATGTTGTATTGCTACAACTGCTTCCTACGACGTAGTTAAATGTTTTAGTTACAACCATCGAGCCGGTGTAGGCAAATTTACAGGCTACTTTAAATGTATCACCCAAAATCTGTCCCTGAAATGTTTTTGTAAATTTCTTTCCACTGGTATTAGTAGCTGCTACTTCGTTAAAACCGGGATTATATGTCTGAATAAATGCTACAAGACCTGTTTTGTTGTCTAATAGTTCAAAAGTCACAGTTACATTGGTTCCTACAGTTGTAAAAGAATAAATATATCCATCCGTGAAAGATCCTTGAGAGGCTAAATTAGTAACTCCTAAACAATCTGTGTTTTGTGAAACTGCAGTACCTGACCATGTAAAAATAGCAGCAACAATAAGAAATAATCTCGTAAATTTTTTCATAATAATCTGTTTTATTCTGTTTGAATTTATTCTGGAAATTCAAACAGTGTTTACTATTTTCATATCAGACAAATAATAGAGTGAAAATTAAATAAGTATCAATTGGATTTTAGATAGAGAAATTAAGTCCGCGAAGAAAATTCTTCGCGGACCTGAAGAGCATTACAATTTCACGATCTTTTGAGTTGATAGTTGAC
>Ga0302288_1001333_pt1 | contig 16189 bp, 15 predicted proteins | sample III_Fen_N1_1_FD_194549 | JGI IMG/M metagenome (GOLD analysis project Ga0302288, IMG submission 194549) | Peat permafrost microbial communities from Stordalen Mire near Abisko, Sweden - III_Fen_N1_1 | ecosystem: Environmental > Terrestrial > Soil > Wetlands > Permafrost | place: Sweden: Abisko...
GAGTCGTTGGTCATGGATTCGGAGAAAAAATATTTCACTGGGAAAATCCCAAACTCGGTTTGAATATACTTGCTGTTGCTTACTCGCGAAATGGTCGATATATCGTAACCTGTAATATCGGCAATATCTTTCAGAATCATTGGTTTCATAAACGTGTCATCGCCTTCGATAAAGAATTCGCGCTGAAAATTCACAATAGCAATCATCGTTGTAAGCAAAGTTTGTTGACGTTGTTTGATGGCGTCAATAAACCAACGCGCTGAGTCTATCTTTTGTTTCACAAACATAACCGCATCTTTCATCTCTTTGCTTTGATTCTGCTTATGTCCGGCATAATCCTGAAACATTTCGTTGTAAGTGCTGCTTACCCTCAGTTCAGGGACATTGCTGTTATTGAGCGAAACCGAAAGCTGACCTTCATCGTTTTCCAGAATAAAATCAGGGACAATGGTTGCCATCGATTTTTCCAGAATATTTCCATCCCACGAGTTTCCGGGCTTCGGATTGAGGTGAATAATCTCGTTCATCACTTTCTTCAGCAACACATCGTCCATATTGAGTCCGCGCTGAATTTTATCAAAATGTTTTTTCGAGAATTCTTCAAAATAATCCTTGATAACCTCGATAGCCAACTTTACGGGCTTGGAAGTTTCTTTTCGTTCCAATTGCAACAACAGGCATTCCTGCAAGTTGTACGCGCCTACTCCAGCCGGATCAAGATGGCGAACGAGTTTGATGATACGATACATTTCGTCGTCGGTGGTTTGCACTCCGGCTTGAAAAACAATATCATCCACCATGGCTTCGGGCGTACGGCGTAAGTAACCTTCTTCATCAATATTTCCAATTACATACTCGGTGAGCAATCGTTCGTGCTCCGACAAATGCAGTAACCCCACCTGATCTTCCAGAAATTCATGAAAAGTCATGCCTACCGAAAACGGAATATCCTCGTATTTGTCGTCCTTCGATGCGTTGTTGGCTTTCAACTTGTAATCGGGAATATCGTCGTCGGCCATGTATTCAATCGGGTCAAAATCATCATTATTGCCGCCGTCGTCGATACTCAAATCATCCATTTCCTCGGTTTCTTTTTCCGATTCGGCTCCTTCCTCCAACGCCGGATTCTCCTCCAGTTCCTGACGTATGCGCTCTTCCAACTCCAAAGTTGGCACTTCGAGCATTTTGATAACCTGAATCTGCGCAGGCGAGAGTTTTTGTTGTAACTTTTGTTGTAATTGCTGCTTTAACATAACTGAAATAGTCGGCTATTCGCCAATTATAGAGCGCAAAGATACGTTTTTTTTAGGAGATAGGAAAGCAGCGAGGCTTGAGTTTCTATTCAGTGGGTGAGTTCAAGTCGCCCACTGAATAAGGCAGTTTATTCTTTCAATGTCTTTTTGTCCTTTGTTGGGGGAAGAAAATTCTCGCCGGTCACCACACTTTTACCTGTTTTGGCTTCCAATTCTTTGCGAGCGTTTTTGGCTATTGCACCACCTTTTTTACCGGCTTTCGCATTTTCATTCAATCCTTTGGCTTCGTCGGTTTCGGCTATTTGGCGGGTGGAAAGTTCGGCAAGCGCAGTAAAAATAAGTTCGGCTTCACTCATGTGGTCACGCAAATTCTGGCTTTTCAATCCTTTTAATTGTTTATGCTGTTTCACCGACAAGTCAGTCCATTCCTGATGAATGATATTGGTTAGCAACGCAAATTCATCTTGTTCTTTTATTCCGGCATCTTTCCAATAATCAGTCAGTTTATTTCGAGTTTCCTGTCCAGTCATGCGTTGTTGAATCCACTTTTCGCTACGTCCTAAACGTTGCCAGTTTTCGCGGGCGCGGTCGAGACTTTGAGCCGGGTCTGAAATCTCCTGCATGCGTTCGTAACCCACTTTGGCTAACCATTGCTTAAATGGTTCTGCTTTAGGGGAGGGAATGGATTGAATAATGCGCAAAAGAGTTTCAGTGTCTGCCACATCAGTTTCTCTCATTTTACCATCTTCTGCCTGCATTTTCAACTGTCCCAAATTATGGGACAGTTCGTTTCCTTCACTTTGAAGTTTTGTCTTCAAGGCATTCCAATACTTCCTCGGACGAGGACTATCTGTCAATGCTTCCACAATATCGACCACCGAGAAATACCATTTTTCCTCGGATTCGTCCCAATGACTTCGTATTTTTTTGCTTTCAAATAGTTTTACACTACCGCTGTTTTCCATAAAAAAGTAGGTATATTCTTAGGATGAATAATCGGATATTGAAATCAAAAGTAATGATTTTTTCGGGATGTTTCAACGAAATTTATAGCTGTTGAAAACTTTTTTCAAAATATTTCTTTTAACCCATTGCGATTAACTGATTTCTATTTACATTTGCGTCATAAACTGATGGAAACTAGCGTGTTTAAATATGTGTGTGTCTTCTGAAACCCCGATAAATAAAGGGATATTTAATGTTTTTTGTGTGAAAAACAACGATTTCAGAAGGAAAATTGAATGGAGTTCAAGCTAAAATAAGAGGGAAGCAGGAGAAAATGATAGCGCGGTACTCCGAAATGCAAGGGCGGCACTGAAAACAGCCCCGGAAGGAATGAAAAATGCGAGGGAAGCACCCCGAAATGGCAGGGAAGCAGGATCCCACCCATTTTTCATTACAAACCACCCATTTTGTTTACCCAATATTTTAATTTATAAACCATTTAAAAAAAAATGCTCATGGAATCAGTAACAAATCCCACCACAAAAGTGGAAAAGGTTTCGAAAAATTATCACGACACCTTGGAAGAATCAATTGCTAAGATGAAACTCGCGTTTTCAAACGCATCATTGCCTCAAATTTTTGTTGTCATGGTAACTGTTGGTTACACTGCCGAAAAGATTGCAGGGCTCAACACAGAACTCACGCAGTTTGAAGCGTTGTATCAGGGACAAATCAAAGAGTATGCCGACCAGGACGAAGAACAACAAAAGTTCAATGCCGAAAGGGCTAGAGTAAATACTGTATTTAATCAACATCGCGGCATTGCCCGCATTCATTTCAGGGGTGATACACATGCCTGGGTGGCTCTGCAGCTCGATGTTGAAAATCCGAAAGCATACTCGTCGTGGTTGGAACTCACCACCAATTTTTACGCTCAATTTGAAGGAAATCCTGCTATGCAGCTAAAAGCCGATACCATTGGCATTACCGCAACAGTAGTTGCAGCACAAAAACAAGCCATTGCCGGCGTTCAAGCACTTAAAGAAAGCCTTCGTGACGAAACTGCTCAAGCACAATCGGCCACCGAAGCGCGCGACAAAGCTTTTGATATCCTCTACCCAAAATATATCGATTATATTAAATTCGCCAAAATCATGCTTCCCGACAGCCAGTCACTGGAAGCTATTGGGGTGACGGTGAAAGCGAAGTAAAGGAAATTGGGTCTCGCGATTTTTAATCGCGGTTTTATGAAGATCGCGGTTACAAACCGCGAGACCCATTTTAAAAGCTTTTGAGAAACAAGTTTAGAAATTGATAATAAGAAAAAATGACAGAAATAAAATTTATAAAGGAAATAAATCTAAAATCATTGCGAGATGCTATATTGGATAATGGAATAAGAGAAACGGATGCAGTTTTCATACATCCTAATGACTTTGATGATATTGCATGTGAATATAGAGAAACATATAAAGAAAGTATTACTTATCCTTTCTACATTTTGGGCGTTTTTATTGGCACAAATGAGAAAATGATTGTTCCACCGAATGAAATTAAAATTGAAAGAAACATAGTGATACCTGAAGTTCAGAAAATTCAAGAGAGTGAAGTTTATCCTCCATTTGATACTGTTTATCGATGTGGTTGGTGTGGTAATGTTGTTGATTCCGATGGTAGTCTTTTGACGAGAGAAACAAGAGATGAAAATATTCGAATAATAGAAAAGTTTAAAGGAGAGATTAAACATGTTTCCGTTAATGGTAAGTGTTGCCCAAATGGGGCTGAACCTTCGACTGAAACGAGGGTGTACTTATAGTAGTGTAAAACAATCTTGTCTATTGGAAGCTAAAAGTTCTGTATCGCGGTTTTAAAGAACGCGGTTACAAACCGCGAGACCCGTATTTAAGAGCACATGTACAAACCATTTAATAATTTTATCGATGGAAAAGAAAGAAGCATACCGACACATGCTCCCTCATTTTCAGCAACCGGGGCAAGCATATTTTGTAACTTGGTCGTTAATTGATGCCATACCGCCCAAAGCATTGGAAGATTATACCCGCCAATTGAAACAAATTACCTCGAGTATTGAATTCGTCAAAGAAAATAAAGCTAATGAAGAAGTAATTGCAAAATTAAAGATGGATTATGTTGTGCTACGACGAAAATACATGAAAGCATACGATGATTTATTACATCTTCAAACCAAGTATATTGTTGATCTTTCCAAAAAACAAAACACTGATATTATTCTTGAGACATTACGTTTTTGGGAAGGGAAAAGATTGGATAATTATGCCATTTGCATTATGAACAACCACATACATCGGGTTTTCAAACTTTACGAAAAGAACGAACTTGGCGAGCCTGTGTATTTACAAGACATTCTTCATTCAGTAAAACGATATTCGTCCAATACAATTAATAAACTCGAAGACCTTAAAGGTACATTATGGCAAAAAGAAAGTTATGATACCACTATTCGCGATGATAAACATCTGATTCGAGCAGTTGAATATACGATAAACAACCCAGTCGAAGCAGGATTAGCAAAAGAGTGGTCTGACTGGAAAGGAACTTTCCTTACTCCTGATTTTTATTAATGCGATTTCCGGGTTTCACGATTTTCAATCGCGGTTTTAAAAGAACGCGATTGAAAATCGCGAGACCCGTTTCTAATCAGGGGGTGACTTCAAGTCACCCCCTGAATAATTTACAGACTAAGGCAATTACAGACCAATCATTTTTAATCCCCCGCTTACCCATTTTCCCGAATAAAATCCGTAGTTTTGTAATTCAATTTTTGTAGGGTAGAGACGCATGGCCATGCGTCTCTACGATTACAACCATGCGTTTCTACGTTTACAGCCATGCGTCTCTACAAAATTATCGATAAATATGATTGACCAACCTACCATTGACCGAATAACCGACGCTGCACAGATTCAGGATGTAGTGGGCGATTATGTTACCCTGCGCAAACGCGGGGTAAACCTGTTGGGGTTGTGTCCTTTTCATAACGAGAAAACGCCTTCGTTTACCGTGTCGCCTGCCAAGGGTATTTTCAAATGTTTCGGTTGCGGCAAGGGCGGTAACTCGGTGCACTTTATCATGGAGCACGAGCAGATTTCGTACTACGAAGCCCTGAAATACCTGGCTAAAAAGTACAATATCGAAGTTCAGGAACGCGAACTTTCGGACGAAGAAATGGCCGTGCGCAACGACCGCGAAAGTATGTTGCTCGTCAATGATTTTGCACAAAAACATTTCTCGCATACGCTTCACAACCATATTGATGGGAAATCCATCGGGCTCAGTTATTTTCGCGAACGGGGTTTCCGCGACGATATTATTGCCAAATTCCAACTTGGCTACAGCCTCGATCAGCGCGATGCCTTTACGCAAGCCGCCATCAAAGCCGGCTACAACAAAGATTACCTGATTAAAACCGGGCTTACGCTCGAAGGAGATAATAATTACCTCGCCGACCGTTTCCGCGGTCGCGTGATGTTTCCGGTTCATTCGCTTTCGGGCAAAGTGGTGGCCTTTGGCGGTCGTATCCTCAAAAAGGACGACAAGATGGCGAAGTACGTCAACTCGCCCGAATCGGAAATTTACCACAAAAGCAACGAGCTGTACGGTATCTATTTTGCCAAACAAGCCATTGTAAAACAAGACCGTTGCTTCCTGGTGGAAGGTTATACCGACGTTATTTCCATGCACCAAAGCGGCATTGAAAACGTGGTGGCTTCGTCGGGTACGTCGCTTACTCCGGGTCAAATTCGGCTGATTCACCGTTTTACCGAGAATGTAACCGTTATTTACGACGGTGATGCGGCGGGTATCAAAGCCTCCATTCGGGGTATCGACCTATTGCTCGAAGAGGGACTAAATATCAAAGTGCTGCTCCTGCCCGATGGTGATGACCCCGATTCATTTGCCCGCAAAACCAATGCGTCCGACTTTATTGAATATGTCAATCAAAATGCGTCCGACTTTATCCGCTTCAAAACCAATTTGTTGTTGGCCGATGCAGGTAACGACCCGGTGAAACGTGCCGGACTGGTGCTTGACATTGTACGAAGCATAGCCATTATCCCCAATTCGGCCATACGCGGCGAGTACGTGAAAGATTGCAGCACGTTGCTTAACGTGGACGAGCAAATGCTTTACTACGAAATCAACAAACTCAAAAACACAGAGCAGGAGAAAATTGCTACGCGCCGACAAACGGAAACGGCTAACGCCCCCACAGGCGATGACAGCGACAGCATCGTCACTCGCATAACTTCTTCTTCCAAATTTGAGGCTCAGGAACGAAACATCCTTCAGGTGCTGGTAAAATTCGGCGAATCGGCTTTGTATCACACCGAGGAAGAACCCCCTCGACCTGTAAGTGTTGGGGATTATATAATTTCGGAACTTGATCAGGACAATATCGTGTTTGGCAATGCCATTCATGCCTTGATGATTGAAGAATACAAGATTCACCATACTCAGGAAAATTTTGCAGCCGAACGCTTTTTCCTGTATCATCCCAATGGGCAAATCAGCATATTGGCTGCCGATTTAATATCGGAAAAATACACCCTCAGCCGCATTCATTCCAAAATTAAAAAGGTGGAATCCGATCTTGACCGATTGATAGAACTGGTTCCCCGCGTGGTATTTGAATTCAAAAACTCGCTGATTCTGGACTTGATTAAACAAAAACTATTGTCGTTGAAAGCCGCCGGCGAAGCTAAAAACAACGCGCTGGTAGATCAGATTATGGAGGAAATGAAGCAACTTGACGAGGTAAAAAAACAACTTTCTAAAAAGTTGGGGGAAAGGATAATAATAAAGCTGTAAGATATTTGCTCACTTCGTTCGCGATATTTGGCTTCGCTGTTATTAATTGTAAATTAAGACTGTTGACTTTAGACCGTTGACACTAGACTGAAAAATATGTTTTTATTCGACCAAATCATTTTCGGACCCATTCACAGCCGTCGGCTGGGGCTTTCGCTGGGTGTAAACCTGTTGCCGATTGATGCTAAAATCTGTTCGTTCAACTGCATTTACTGCGAGTGCGGCTACAATACCACCATGCAGGATTCGCCCATTCCCACAAGGGAGCAAGTGCGTATCACCCTTGAAGCCAAGTTGAAGGAAATGGTTGCCGAAGAACAAATTCCGGATGTAATTACTTTTGCCGGAAACGGTGAACCGACCCTCCATGCCGAATTCGAAGAAATAATAAACGATACCATCGATCTTAGAAATCAGTATTGTCCAACGGCTAAAGTGAGCGTGTTGTCCAATTCCACCCGCATCCATAAACCGAATGTTTTCAGGGCATTGAACAAGGTTGACAACAATATCCTGAAATTCGATTCGGCCATCGACCGCACCATGAAACTGATTGATTGTCCGGTAGGGAAAGACATAAATGTAGCCTGGTTTATCGAACATTTAAAGAAATTTGAAGGTCGGTTGATTATCCAAACCATGTTTCTACGTGGAGAATTTAAAGGCGAAAGCTTCGACAATACCACCGACGAAGAAGTGACTGCTTGGCTCAATGCTTTATCCGAAATTAAACCGCAACAAGTGATGATTTACAGCCTCGACAGGGAAGCACCTACCAAAACGCTTCAAAAAGTTAGCGTTGAAGAACTGAATATCATTGCTGAGAAAGCACGCAAGTTGGGATTTGACGTTTCGGTGGCGGGATAAAATGAACCCCTAACCCCTAAAGGGGAATTGAAATACTTTCACATATTTATAACCAAAACTTTGTGATTAGAAATGAAGTCGGACTCACATAATTCCCCTTTAGGGGTTAGGGGTAAAATCCTTATCTGTCCGTTAAACTGGGGATTGGGTCACGCCACGCGCTGTGTACCTCTTATCCGAAAATATCACAACGAAGGAAACGAGGTGGTAATCGTTGCCGACGGACTTCCGCTCGAATTTTTGAAGCAAGAATTTCCTTCCCTAAGATTCATTGAGTTTACGTCCTATTCGGTGTATTATTCTGCCGGCAAGTCGCAGGTTGGAGCCATGATTTTCAACTTTCCGAATATCATTTCAGGCATCGTTCGGGAACATTTCTGGCTAAGAGACCTTTTGCAATCCGAGCATTTTGATCTGATAATCTCCGATAATCGCTTCGGACTTTGGAACAAGCGCGTTCGTTCGGTTTATATAACTCATCAGTTGATGGTGAAAATGCCCGTGAATCTGAAATTCATCGAACCCTTTGTTCATCGGATTCACAAAGCTTTTATTACCCGATATGACGAATGCTGGATTCCCGACAAAGCTGAAAATGGTGGATTGTCGGGTGATTTGGCGCATCAATATCCATTACCTCATAACGCCCGGTTTATCGGAACACTTTCGCGGTTTAACGGAATGGAAACTACCGAACCGAGCAAAGAATATAAAATCGTAGCAGTTGTTTCGGGAATTGAGCCGCAACGGACTATTTTCGAAGATAGTTTAATTCACAAATATAAAAATTATGCGGAGAAAGTCCTTATCGTTCGGGGATTGCCCGGCGAAGCTACCGGTGAAAAGACAATCGGAAACATTACATTTGCCTCCCATTTGTCCGATTCTGAGTTAGCGGCTGTTTTACTTGGAGCTACCAGAATCATTTGCCGTTCGGGATATTCGAGTATTATGGATTTGGATGCATTGAATTGCCTGCAGAAAGCCGAATTGGTTCCAACCCCCGGGCAAACCGAACAAGAATACCTTTATTCAATGCATAATTTATAATGCACAATGCAAATTAATTGATGCGGTGTATATCGGCAAAAGTACGCTTCACTCCTTTTTTGTAATGCACATCGGCATAGCCAAAAATTACGAATAAACCTTCGCGCGATTTGTATTTCACTCCCCATTTTTCCCTGAATAGGCGGGCTTTCTTGCCATTTTGAATAAACGGATGCACAGCACCAAGCATACAAGTTCCAAGTCCCAAGCTTTCGCCGGCAAGCATGGCATAAGTAGCAGCAATAATCGGATCGGCTGGGTCGGTATAGGGCGAACCGTAGAAATACATGGCAAGTGGAGCATCGTAATTAATCCAGTTTTTCCCTTCATCCATCTCATTGATATACACATCGAAAACAGGCTTTATAAAGCCACGCATCATTTCATCGGTTGCTTTTCCCCAAAACGGGCGCATCAATGTCATAAACCAATCGGAAGCCATCCACCGCAGACCTTTCAAAAAATGCGAAAAATCTTCTGCAAAAGCCCGAACCTGATTCTTATTTTCAAAAACAACTACATGTACATCCGAAGGCGGCAAGCCCATTGGTGCTGTTTGGGCTGCTTCCAATATCAGATTTATCTTTTCCGCTTCTACTGGTTTTTCTTTGAATTGTCGTACACTTCGCCGGCGTTGTAGCATTGCCATCAAACTTGCAAAGGTCGGAACTTCTTTTTTGTCGGGCAGATCAAACATCTTTACTGGTGTTAATGTCCGCCCCTCAACGGCTATCACTCCGTTGTGACAAGCCATCATGCAATGCCCACAACCAACGCAACCAAAAACGGAATGATCGGTTAACGTAACTTTTTTGTCTATTATTTCAAATGAAAAATCAGAACATGCTTTAACGCATTCGCCACACCCGTCACATTTATCGTAATCAATAGAAACAACGGCCGGTTCTTTGGTTCTGGAAGTTGGTGTTGCCATATAGATGCTTGAATATTTAAATCAGCAAAATCCTATTTCAATAAATTTGCTTCAGCTTCCTTTACATTTTTGAAAGGAAACTGACTCAGAATGTCATCGCGGTAAATACGAATCTTGTCGTTGCACAAGTTGCCGATGCTCCCCTGGTGGGTGTGATTTACCGTTTTATTGGGTTTAAAGTTCCCGACCTCAATTTCCAGCCCAACTTGCTTGTAAGCATCGCGGAAAGGAACGCCGGTCGATGCCAGTCGATTCACTTCTTCCACGCTGAACAGATAATCATACCGCGAATCGTTCATAATGTCTTGGTTGACTTCCACTTGTGCCATCATCATGGCTGTCATTTCCAGGCAATCGGTCAATTCGGCAAAAGCAGGAACAAACACTTCTTTGATTATCTGCAAATCGCGGAAGTAGCCCGATGGCAAATTGTTGGTTATCATCATAATTTGCTGCGGTACGGCTTGCAACTTGTTGCATTTGGCACGGGTAAGCTCAAAAACATCCGGATTTTTCTTATGCGGCATAATGCTCGATCCGGTGGTAAATTGATCGGCCAGCTTAATAAAACCAAAATTTTGCGAAGTGTACATGCAGGCATCAAAAGCCAGTTTGGCTACGGTAGCCGCTACACTTGCCAGTGCGTTAGTCACGGTGCGTTCCATTTTGCCACGTCCCATCTGAGCATAAACCACGTTGTAGTTCATAGTGTCAAAGCCCAGCAAATCGGTAGTCAGTTGACGGTCGAGCGGAAATGACGAACCGTATCCGGCGGCAGAACCCAGCGGGTTGCGGTTGGTTATTTTCCAGGCAGCCAAAAGTAATTGCAAATCATCGGCCAAACTCTCGGCATACGCTCCAAACCAAAGTCCGAATGAAGACGGCATGGCTACCTGCAGGTGGGTGTAGCCGGGCAGCAACACGTCCTTGTATCTGTTGCTTTGCGAAATCAATACTTCGAAAAGTTCGTTGACAGCCGACACCGTTTTTTCAATTTCGGCTCGGGCAAAGAGTTTTAAATCAACCAAAACTTGATCGTTGCGCGATCGTCCGCTGTGGATTTTCTTTCCTACATCGCCCAGTTTGCGGGTCAACAGCATTTCTACCTGCGAATGAACATCTTCAACACCTTCTTCAATTTCAAATTCTCCTTTTTCGGCCAGTTGATAGATGTTTTTCAATTCGTCGAGAAGCAGTGTCAGTTCATCGGCTTGAAGCAAACCCACGGATTCCAACATACGGATATGCGCCATTGAACCCAATACGTCGTACTTAGCCAGAAACACGTCCATTTCCCTGTCGCGACCAACTGTAAACGCTTCAATTTTAGCATCTACTTGTGTGCTTTTTTCCCAAAGTTTTGCCATAGGTTGATTGTTATTTGCTTAGTGTTTCTGCAATTAAATCGGCAATTGAATTAACGCCCTCCTTCAGTTTTTTATCCACCATCATTTTTATCATCATGGGCAAATCGGCTTTCACGGTCAATTTCATGCGGGTGTCGTTTTCGGCTACTGCTTTTAATTGAATCCAAACACTTACTTCCACGGGCGCATTAACCGATACAAGTTTAATTGTTTTGAAAGGTTCACGCTCCAAAACGCGGAATCCCATTTTGCCAAATCCCTCTACCACGAAACTGCAACTGTCCGAATTGAACTCGAGATCTTGCGCTTTATCTTTCAGTGACGGATTTTCTTTTACTTTTTCTAGGTTTTTCAGATCGCTTAGAATACCAAAAACCACTTCTTCGTTCGAAGAAATGGCCTTTATATCACTTTCGTATGTTGTCATATATTTATTTACGATTTACTTTATTTACGATGTACGTTTTTTTCAGAAAGGTTGCATTGACTCAATCTGAAATCTTGACTCAAAAATCGCAAATTAGTTTATTTTTCCGTTTTCCATGTTGATGGATTTTTACGCCATTCATGCAATGTTTCAATGTCTTCGGCAGCAATATAATTAGTAGCCAATGCTTCGTTCAGAACGGCATCGTAGTTACACAATGTGGTTAATTTCACTTTGGCAGCTTTGAATTTTTCTTCGGCCACAGGGAATCCATAGGTAAAAATGGCTAACATTCCAAGCACTTCCGAGCCATCTCTGCGGATAGCTTCTACCGCTTTCAGGCTGCTTCCTCCGGTCGAAATCAAATCTTCGATAACTACCACTTTTTGTTTTGGTTTCAAATCGCCTTCAATCTGGTTTTCCAACCCGTGATCTTTTGGAGTAGCGCGGATATAAACAAAAGGCAGTCCGAGCAAATCGGCCACCAACGCTCCTTGAGCAATGGCACCGGTTGCCACGCCGGCAATTACTTCTACATCCGGATACATTTCCAGAATCAATCGTGCGAGTTCCACTTTTATAACGTTGCGGGTTTGTGGGTACGAAAGGGTTTTGCGGTTGTCGCAATATATAGGTGAGTTCCAGCCCGAAGCCCAAATAAACGGATTGTTGGGTTGTAGCTTAACCGCTTTTATTTTAAGCAATCTTTCGGCTATACTTTTTTCTAATGTTTTCATTTTGAGAGAATTTAATATTTAGCAAACAACAAAATTTTTATCCAGACAATATTTCTGCAAAAGTACGCAAACTAGTTGGGAATAGAAACACAACGAAGCATATTCTAAAACACTTTTTCAATTTTTAAATTGCAACGAATCGCTCCAAAAAACATTATTCACAAGAATGATGGTGCTAAAAATGCATCTTCAATGTGCTCAATTTTAAATGATTGTCCGTGTGGCATGGCAGAAATCACATCAAAGCGGGTTTCGCCCTGCCAATCGAATTGAAAAATATATTCGTGGGTTGCGTTAATAATGTTCTTGATTTTCTTCTTGGTGATGGCTTCTTTGGGATGTTCAAAGGTTTCGGTGGAGCGCGTTTTTACTTCCACTACAATGAGCATTCCATCTTTTTCAGCAACAATGTCGAGTTCCAGTTTACCTTCTGCCCCTGAGGGTGTGGTGTTATGCCAATTGGTATGTCGAATGTGATAGCCGTTCGACCGGAGGTAAGCCTGTGCATTTTCCTCACCAAGATTGCCTAATTCATTATGTTGTGCCATAATTCCGATTGCTATTTCGTTGTAACAAAAAACAAATATACAGTTTTTTGTTATATTCTCGTTAAAATCAAGAAGATAATATTATTTTTGTGCCTGTTTAAACACTCCTTATGGCAAAAAAGAACACAATTCCGGCTTCGCAACGCAATTCACTTCGCACAAACCGACAAATATTTACACTCAATGATGAAGAAAATAAGGCTTTAAATCGTTACATAACAAAGTATAAGGTAAAAAATAAATCGAAGTTTATTCGGGAAACGCTAATGCTTGCCATTATTCGGAAATTGGAAGAAGATCATCCAACCCTGTTCGATTAATTTACCTTTAAATCACCTATAAGCCTGTTGAGTTTTTTATAAAGCGTTTAAAATCTCTAAAATTATGGAATATATACTTGCATTTTTGGCATTAATTGTCGGATTTTTAGTGGCGTGGTTTATCAGCTCTCGCAAGTTGTCTGTTCAACGTTCGACTTTCGAATCTGCAGAAAGAGAGATTTTAACCGCTCAAAATGAGGCTGAAATGCAAAAATTGGTAGCATTGGAAACCCTTCGAAATAAATCGGAGGAAATTCAGAGGTTGCAGCAGGAACTCACTTTGCAGCTCGAATTAGCCAATAATCGTGGCATAGAAGTTGCAACGCTAAAAACCGTCAACGAAAATTTGGCTGAAAAACTCGAAAATCAGAAAGGTGAAATCGAAAATCTGCAAAAAAGGCTAACCACCGAATTTGAAAATATTGCACAGAAAATACTGAAGGAACGTTCGGATGAATTTTCAATTTCAAATCATAAAAGCCTGAGCGAAATTCTAAATCCGTTGAAGGAGCGCATACAGGATTTTGAGAAAAAGGTTGATGAGACATATAAAAATGAATTGCGCGATAAAATCAGCCTGAGCGAAGAAGTAAAAGCCCTTGCCCGTCTTAATACGCGCATAAGTGAGGAAGCTAACAACCTGACCAAAGCGTTGAAAGGCGATGTAAAAAAACAGGGAAACTGGGGTGAAGTGATTTTGGAGCGCGTACTCGAACGGTCGGGATTGACCAAGGGACAGGAGTATGAGCGTGAAGAAGTAGTGGATGGAGCAGATTTGAGCGTTCAACGTCCGGATGTGATTATTCATTTGCCTGACAACAAACATATTATTATCGATTCTAAAGTTTCGTTGGTGGCTTACGAGCGTTTGATGTCAGCTGAAACGGAGGAACTTCGCGTGGCGTATTTGAAAGATCATATCAATTCGTTAAGAAGCCACGTGAAATTGCTGAGCGAAAAAAATTATCAGAATGCACAGAACCTGAATACGCCTGATTTTGTGTTGATGTTTTTGCCTATCGAAGCTTCGTTTTCGGTAGCGGTACAGGGCGACAGCGATATTTTTGCGTATGCCTGGGAACGAAAAATCGTCATTGTGAGTCCAACAACTTTGCTGGCAACCTTGCGAACCATTTCGTCCATTTGGAAACAGGAAAACCAAACCAAGAATGCGCAGGAAATTGCCCGATTGAGTGGTGCACTCTACGATAAATTTATAGGTTTTGCCGAAGATATGGCTAAAATAAAAACCAATATCGACCGCACTTCCAACTCGTTTGACGACGCGATGAAAAAAATGAAAGACGGTTCGGGAAACATAATCCGTACAGCCGAAAAAATAAAAGAGCTAGGCGCAAAAACAGGAAATAAATCGTTGCCAACAGGCTTTGAAAATTATTAAATGAGAAATTGCTCCCGAGATTAGCTGGAATTAATGTTAATTATATGAAGTTTAAGGTATTTAGTTTAGTTGTTTTTTTATTTGTAGTAATTAATTTGCAGGCGGTTAATCCCGTTATGCAATTCGCATCCAATTCTTCAGCCCATCATTTGAATGTAGATAGTTTGATGCAAACATCAATGAATGATACAGTTGCCAAACACAAATCGGTAACAAGAATCAGTAAATCAAACTTCAGAAAGTTATCAAAAAATGCCATTGCACAACCAGTGAAATCTTTAGCTAATTCGATTGTTGTTCGACCTGTCGATACGGTTGCTCATTTCAGGTTGCCTGACGAGATTCTTCCAGTGAAGGTTGATTCATTGCTCTTATTGGCCAATCCATTTTTCATTGAGCTTGTATATAATGGTTTACCTCTTAATTTGAATGCCAACACCCAAACTGAATTGAAAAATCTGATTTACGGAACCAAAAACTGTAATCCTTCATCGGCATTAATAGAAGAAAATAAGCTTTCGCCCGAAGAGATAGTTATACAACTCAGAGACTCGGCTCGTAACCAAATAACCCGAAAGGCGGCGGACTTATATATAATGACATTCAGGGATTTGCCTAATTCGCGAAGTAGCGGTATTTATATTGAAAAAGGAAATTCTTCCAAAATTCAATTGATAAATGTGGATGATGCTCCGAGGAAGCAGTCAAGATTTGAAATTAAAAACCCAAAAATTGGTCCATGGCTTTATAAATTGAATTCATTGGCGCAATTTTCGGAAAGTGTGATTTCACCCAACTGGTATCAAGGCGGTAACTCAAACCTTGCAGTGCTTGGTCTTTTGTGCGGACAACTCAGTTTCGACAATAAAAAAAGCATTCAATGGGATAACACAGCCGAGTGGCGGATGGGTTTCAACTCTGTTGCCGGTGATACCATTCACGGGTTGAGTACCAATGACGACGTGCTGAAAATTAATAGTAAGCTGGGTGTAAAGGCTGCGGGAAACTTTTTCTACAGCGGTTCGGTCGATTTTTCGACTCAGTTTTTCAGTAGTTACAAGGGTATCAATTCATACGAACTGAAGGCTGCATTTTTAGCTCCGGTGCGCTTAAACATAAGTGCCGGTCTGGATTATAAGTGCGATAAAATTTTCTCGCTTATGGTTTCACCTTTTTCTTATAAGTATATCTACGTCAATCCCGTTGTTGAAAGTGCAACCGGCAAACAAATTGATCCAAATCTTTTTGGGATAAAAACAGGAAAGAGTTATCTGAGTGAAATAGGTAGTTCCATTAAAGCAACTTACTCGGCACCGATAACTAACGAAATACAGCTGGATTCTAAATTTTCGTTTTACACAAACTATCAAAAGGTGGAAATTGACTGGGAAATTGTAGCAAATATGAGTATTAATCGCTATTTGTCAACTCGTATTTCGTTGAATCCGAGGTATGATAACACGGTGATTGAGAAAAATGGCTCCGTTG
>Ga0302288_1001334_pt1 | contig 16187 bp, 17 predicted proteins | sample III_Fen_N1_1_FD_194549 | JGI IMG/M metagenome (GOLD analysis project Ga0302288, IMG submission 194549) | Peat permafrost microbial communities from Stordalen Mire near Abisko, Sweden - III_Fen_N1_1 | ecosystem: Environmental > Terrestrial > Soil > Wetlands > Permafrost | place: Sweden: Abisko...
CACTGTAGCTCTCCTGATACAAATTGCCGACGAAATTAATAAGCCTGCTGCCGAAGTAGCTCTGGCATGGTTGAGATCCAGGCAGTCGGTAACCTCAATCTTAATAGGAGCCAGCAAACTGAAACAACTGGAATCAAACCTCAATTCATTAGACCTTACTCTTTCAGACGATCAGTTAAAATCCCTAAATGAGGTTAGCGAGGTAGATATGGGTTTTCCCCACCGTATCCTTGCTAATTCACTTGCAAAAACTATGGTCTTTGGCGGGGTTGATGTTATGAAAAGATAAGCCGAACCCGGTATTTATTTTTTATTATGAAGGAATTTAAAAACATCCACAGTATTGCCCAAGGGCATAGTTTATTAAATTTAGGGAAGCCTAAGCATCCGTTGATTTCTGTTATTAATAACTGCGAAGTATGCTTTCCTGCTAATTTGAGCAATTTTAGGTTTGTGTTTGATTTTTACATGATCACGCTGAAATCTAGTTTGCAAGGCTCACTGCACTATGGGCGCAACTCTTACGATTATGAAGATGGAACCGTACTTTTTACAGCTCCTGGTCAGGTAATTACTTCAGGTGATATAGAAAATAAGAATGTACTTGAAAATGATGGGTGGACCCTCGTTTTTCATCCTGATCTGATACGCAAGTCATCCTTAGGTCAGGTAATTGATCAATACCACTTTTTTTCATACAACGTAATGGAAGGGTTGCACGTATCAGAAACTGAAAGAAAGACCATTACTGATATTGTAAAAATAATAAAACAAGAGTATAGTCAAAACATTGATAGCCATACCCAAAAATTAATTATTTCAAACATTCACCTCCTATTGGACTATTGCACGCGATATTTTGATAGACAATTTTATACAAGAACAAATCTTAATAAAGACATAGTATCCAGGTTTGAGCATTTGATAAAAGACTATTTTAATTCGCCAAAAAATAGTGAATTAGGAATCCCAAAAGTTGAATATTTTGGACGAGAACTAAATTTGTCTTCTCATTATTTAAGTGATTTGCTTAAAAAAGAAACTGGAAAAAACACCCTGGAGCAAATTCATTATTACCTTATAGAAAAAGCCAAAATGAATTTGCTCAATTCGTCTGATTCCATCAGCCAAATAGCCTACGAATTGGGATTTGAATATCCGCAACATTTTAGTAAATTGTTCAAGTTAAAGTCGGGCTTGAGCCCTACGGAATTTAGGAATATGAATTAAGTGAGATAGAAAACCCAGATGCCTGACAGCAAACTACCCGGCAAGTCGGGTTTGGGTTGTTTCGTTGAAAGGAAATCAGGATTTGTAATGCAGTATCCACCTCCCCCTCATTTGCAACGAGGGGGATTTGGTAGACCGTTTTTAAACGGATAGATGAAAGGTGTTTTCATTGTTAGAAACAATAAACCATTAACCCCTCGTTGCAAACGAGGGGGAGAAGGGATAAAGCAACAGCCGCTAATACACGCCTCGTTCATTGGCTGGCTGACGTGCACTTTGAATTATTTGCTCCAGCATTCACTTTATCGATAGGCGACAGTGAAGCTCCCGCACACCGCAGGATGCCCATAGCCTCGGTCGTTACCGCCAATTTTAAAAAAAATATGAAGACATACATTGTAGATGCTTTTACTAAAATTCCATATGCTGGAAATCCAGCAGGAGTTTGCATTTTAGATTACGAATTGCCAGATAATTTAATGGCAAAGTACTACAACTACTACGACCAGGAATAAATAAGCGTTTTTAATATAAATTACAAAACAAACATAACTATTGTTGTATAAGTTAATTATAGTTTGTACTTTTGGAGTGTTAAAAAATAAGTCAGGCAAAAACAAGTACTTAAAAAGTAGATATATGTTCACCTAGGTGCCGATATAAATTGTTAGGTTCCATTCAAAAAAAGAAAAAGATATGAATAATGATGTTTTATATGATATAGAGACATTGCAGACAATTGACATACCAATTGTTGCACAGATTTTAGTTGATTCTTTTGAGACGAATCCTTGTTATTCTCTTATATTTCGTTCAAAGGAAAAAAGAAGAGATGGTCTTTTCTGGTTGTTTAAGACAAATCTTTATCTGTTGAATAACCGACAATCGTCAACTTATATAGTACGATTAAAAAGCACAGGAGACATTATCGGCACATACTCTTTTGTACCTCCGAATGGAGTTAAAACACGATTTGCTGATTATTCAGCAATCGGAATCACTAAATTCATTGGGCAATTTGGTTTTAATAGCTTGTATAGAATACTTCGACTGGATAACCTGAATAAAAGAACATTAAACAAGGCAATGCAGTGTTCAACCTATTGGTATGTATCGATGGTCGTTATTAAAAAGGAGTTTAGAGGAACTGGAATTGGAAGTTACGCGATTAGACACTGTTTACAAAACTTCAAGGATTCTTGCCCCGATGTCACAATTATTGGTTTAACCACCCAATTGCCAGAGAATGTAATCTTTTATTCAAAATCAGGATTTGAACAAATTAATGAAGGTGAAATTCCATTTTTCAAAAATTCTTATTACAATTACTCACTGAAATACCAAATATAAAACAATGAGAAATTCGAATAAATGAACGAGAACCTAGCTCACGCTGGGTCATTATTGGCTGACGGGAATTCAGCGGTCTTTGCTCCCGCATTCACTTTATCGTTTCACGACAGCGAATGCTCCCTCCGTCAGCTGACGGACAAATGCCCATAGCCTCGGTCGTTATGGGCTATTTAGAACGACATAACGAATACAATAAGACAATGGAATACCAAGAAAAAAATATATCAAAAAGAAAAATTGACATTGCCAATCAGTTTTTGTCTGTGCTTGACAAGCACCTTACAGAACTCAAAACGGGTCAAGTTGAAAAATCACTTGAACTGAATGAAATTGCGGAACTATTATTTATTGCCCCAAATCATATGAGTGACACGGTAAGCGAAGTGTTTGGCAAATCACCTTGTGAAATTTACGAAAATAAATTGCTTGAAATTTCAAAAGAGATGCTTGAAAATTCAACCAAGCCAATTAATGAAATTGCAAGAACATTAGATTACGACCCTTCAAATTTCACTAAATTCTTCAAACACTTTACAGGTTTAACGCCTTCTCAGTACAGAAAATCAAAAACAGGAAACATCACCATTTAAACAGAATACATCACCATTTCATTTGCTAAGTTATATTCTACCTTTGTTGAAAATAAAACAAAGATGAATATAGCAAAAAAAACAGCCCTAATTACAGGAGCAAATCAAGGACTTGGCTTTGAAACAGCCAAACAATTAGCTGGACTCGGATATTACGTTTACATTGGATGTCGTAATAAATTAAAAGGGAATTCAGCAATAGAAAAATTGAATAAATTAGGATTTAGCAATGTGGAATTTATTGAGATAGATGTAACTGACATCAGTTCGATAAAATCAGCAAAACAAGCATTGGAAACTAAAACACAGAAATTAGACGTGTTAATCAATAATGCAGGTATTGCAGGAGAACAACCGCAAAATATGTCCACAGGTGACATTGATAACTTGCGAAAAGTATTTGAAACTAATTTTTTTGGAGCAGTGCAAACAACACAGCAGTTTATTGACTTATTAAGAAAATCAAACGAGCCACGAATTATAAATGTTTCGAGCGGATTAGCTTCCCTAACATATCATAGTAGTTCAACTGATTTTGCAATTTATGCAGCATATAGTTGCTCTAAAACTGCGTTGAATGCTTTTACTGTAATGTTAGCAAAAGAATTTTCGAACACAAATTTCAAGATAAACTGTGTCGAACCAGGCTATACATCAACCAACCTCAATAATTATCAAGGAACACAAACAGTAGAGCAAGCGGTTACAGTAATTGTAAAATATGCAACGATTAGCAATGATGGACCAACAGGAAAATTTTCAAGCAGAGAAGGTGAACTTCCTTGGTAAAAAAGCTACTCTGTTGAGTGTAGCGAATGTTACGGTATAATCTATTATTGTAGGCTGAACTCTTTAATTTGTAGAGCTGTGCGTGAGTACAGCTCTGCTTTTTTGGTTCCATACAAATAATACAAAGAAAAAGATATTCGGAAAAATGTTTTTTGTATGTTTGTGGTGGGAAAAGAACTAATGCATATCCATAAATTACGATATATGCCCGGTTAACTAAATATATTCAGCCAAAACAAGGAATATAGTGAGTAACTAGATATATGGATGTTAGCAGCAATTAAAAAAAAATAAAAAAATACAGAATAGACATGTCAATAACTAACGAAAAAGAATTAATTGGAATAAAAAAAGCAATCGAAGCAGTTGCTTACACACTCAAGGAAATGAGAAACTATGTAAAACCAGGTATGACAACCAAACAACTAGACGAATTTGGAGGAAAACTATTAATGGAGTTTGGTGCAAAATCAGCACCTTATGTAAGTTATGGCTTCCCCGGTTGGACTTGTATAAGTGTCAATAATGAGTTTTGTCATGGTATCCCGTCTGACCTTAGAATATTACAAGAAGGCGATTTGATAAACATAGATGTTTCTGCAGAGCTAAATGGATTTTTTTCAGACAACGGTGGCTCCTTTGTATTAGGGAATGATCAACACCAATATCAAAATCTCGTCAATGCATCTAAAGAGATTCTTTTCAAAGCTATTCACAATATAAAAGGTGGAGTCCGTATTTCAGATATAGGACTTTTAATAGAAACAGAAGCAAAAAAACGAGGCTATAAAGTAATCAAAAATTTGACTGGACATGGTGTTGGAAGAAAACTCCATGAAGAGCCAGATGAAATACCCAATTTTAGAGACAAATACAATACTTCACGATTTCGCAAGAACTCTGTTGTTGCTATCGAAACATTTATTTCAACAACTTCAAACTATGCTGAGACTTTAGGTGACGACGATTGGACTATGATTGGAAATAAAGGAGGGTTTATGGCTCAACATGAACACACAATTATTGTAACTGATGGTAAGCCGATTATCCTCACTGAAATGAATGAAATTTGGAATTAGCAAAAAAACTGCTGCTAGTAGATAAGTCATTTAGTCATCTACATCCAGCACAATTGATAAAACATATTCTTGGATTTTAAAAAAAATATGGGAAAACTGGATTTAGATTGCTTTATTTATGGTATGACGTGCTTGGAGATGATGGTTGCAAACACAGAACTGAAATTGCGGAATTTGCACGAATTGCGAAACAGGACGATGTAAAATTTCATTCAATAAGTTATCAAGAGCTAATAATTAAATTGGAAAAGGAATTTTATAGTGGCAACGAAGACTATATAAATTATTTGACTGATAGATATTTATAAAAATCACAAAACGCAACCCCTCTGCTGTCGCACGATTGCATCGTGTGGTATGTAGCAGTAAATAAAGTTATTGGCAAGAGGTAAAATAGCCTACAAGACAATCCTGTTGAAGAAGGTCTAGTATTTAAAGCAGAACAATATGTTTATAGTAGTGCGATTGATTATGCCGGCGAGAAAGGTTTATTGGATATTGTGTTGATTTAGAGTGTTGCCACAAGAAGCAATCGTGCGGCAGCGGTGAGTTTTAATTGAGTGTTCAAATCATTAAAAAAACAACTATTTTCTGATAGAAATTTGCCTATGCTTTATGCCCCACTCAATCATTTGAATAAAAATAGGTTCAAATGCCTTTGCAGAATCCGTTAATTCGTACTGTATCAAAACAGGTGTAGAATCTACGACGGTACGCTTTACAATTCCTGCCATTTCTAAATCTTTAAGGTCTTTGGAGAGCATTCGAGGACTTATATTCGGGATTATTTTTTGAATTTCCGTAAACCTCATAGCCTCAAATTGCATGGAAGCCATTATAATCATTCGCCATTTGCCGGCAAATAAACTAACTATTTCAAGAAAAGCCATGCCCTGTTCTGGCTTGCAACCATTGGCATCGATTATTGTTTTTATGTCCTTGTACATTATATTTTAATATTTTTCCACTATACAAAAGTATAGCACTATATTTTATATAGCAAATGTAGTGTACTTTTGTCAAATAATTTAAAAACGGTTGCAATATGAAGATTTTAATGTTTGGTAGAGGAGTTATTTCCACGCAATATGGCTGGGCTTTAGAAAAAGCGGGACATACCGTAGAGTTTTATGTCAGACCCGGTAGAAAAGCTGAATATGGTTCCACAGTATCTTTAAACGTTTATGATGCCCGAAAAAGCATCAGAGGGAAATTGATTCAGGAAGTTTGGCCCATTAAGATGATAGAAGAGTTTGGTGCTAAGCATGATTACGATCTGATATTTGTAAGTGTGCAACATTATCATTTTACAAAGGTCGCAGAGTTCCTGACCGGTAAAATTGGGAAAGCAACTGTCTTTATTTTCAATAATTTTTGGGACGAGCCCTTAGAGCAAGTATCAAATCTACCCGCTGAACAATTGGTATGGGGATTTCCACAAGCCGGCGGAGGTTTTGACAACAAAGGTGTTTTGAACGGCAGTATTTTTGGAAGTATCACAATTGGTACTTTTGGTACAGAGCTGTCAGAGAGAGATATTGCTGTAATGGATTTGTTTAAATCGGCAGGTTTCAAAAGCAGTGTAAATAAGGATTTCAGATCCTGGCTTTTCGGGCACTTTGCAATGAATGCCTCCACACTTATAGAAATCATGAAAGCGAATACTAGTATGCTTGAGGCATTCCAATCAACAAAACATTGGAAGAATGCAATAGCAAATGCAAAAGAATTATTACCCATGCTAAAAGCCCGGAATGTTGTTATTCAAAATAGTCCTGACCTTAAAATGTTTAGTGTACCGCCCCAGTTAATGAGTTTTGCAATGAGACTGGCCGTGAAATATTTACCTCCTTTAAAACAAATACTTACCAGCCTTTCAAACCAGGAAGAAATAAATTCGTATGCCAGGGATGTTATGATCACGGCAGAAAAAATGAAAATTAATTTGCCAAGGTATGAGACAAATAAAGAGTTGATTTTTAAAAACAAATAAAATGAAACAGATCAGACAATTGACGAAAAAAAACGACGAACCGTTAACACACGCCTCGTTCATTGACCGGCTGACGTGCACTTTGAATTATTTGCTCCAGCATTCACTTTATCGATAGGCGACAGTGAAGCTCCCGCACACCGCAGGATGCCCATAGTCTCGGTCGTTAACGCCAATTTAAAAAAAAATATGAAGACATACATTGTAGATGCTTTTACTAAAATTCCATATGCTGGAAATCCAGCAGGAGTTTGCATTTTAGATTACGAATTGCCAGATAATTTAATGGCAAAGATTGCTAGGGAAATAAATCATTCCGAGACAGCATTCTTACTTAAAATAGATGATGTATATAGACTGAGATGGTTCACGCCAAAAACTGAGGTTAGTTTGTGCGGACACGCAACTCTTGCTACTGCCCACATTTTATATGAGACAGGATTTCTAAAGAGTAATGAGCAAATAAAGTTTGATACTAAAAGTGGGGTTTTGAAGGCAAGGATTACTAATAATATGATTGAATTAGATTTTCCTCAGATGTTTGTCGACAACTGTGAAAGTAACGAGATTATCGAAAAGGCATTTGATATTAAACCTGTTTACGTAGGAAAAAATGACAAAAGATATTTGATTGAAATAGACAGTATAGAAAGATTAAAGAGAATAAAACCAGACTTTCAGTTGTTGCAAAAGTCAGACAGAGGAGGGTTTATAATAACAGCAAAATCAGATGACAATTATGATTTTTATTCAAGATTTTTTGCTCCAGGTGTTGGAATAAATGAAGATCCAGTAACAGGTTCTGCTCACTGTTATCTTGCTCCATATTGGTCAAAGAGATTAAATAAATCAAAGATGTTAGCATTTCAGGCTTCAGAGAGAACAGGGATAATGGAATGTGAGCTTTCAGATAATAACCGTATTTTATTACGAGGACAAGCTATTACGGTTAATGAAATGATAATGGATTGGAAAAATAATTAACTGGCGATAACGCACATTATGCTATCATGCAGGCATACATGCACTTATAAGTCTTTGCTCCCCGCATACATTTTTTCGCTTTGCGAAAGTGAAGCTCCCGCACACCGCAAGTGCACATAGTCTCGGTCGTTAGTCAGAATACTATAAAACCCTACAAATGACAAGACAATTTATAAAATCTAACAATAAAAATTTAGAAGGACAACAAAATACATAACAAATTAAAACGAAAAAACTGTAATTGTCACTGGTGGAAATACAGGTATTGGCTATGAAACAGCATTAGTATTATTTCAAGCAGGTGCAAATGTAATTAAAGTTTATAGAGACAAAGCTAAGGTTCATTACTATCAAATTATTTTCCAATAATCATTTTTCGGTGTAACACACCCCAGTCTCCTATCTCTTTAATAATTTTATTTAATGTTTTACCGTGAGGCGTAAGTTCGTATTCAACAGTTATTGGCTTCGTATTCATAACGGTTCTTTTAATTAATAAATTGGTTTCGAGACTCATCAATTCCTTCGAAAGCATTTTTGCAGCTATTCCATCTACTTCTCTTATTAAATCCATAAAACGCATTTTGCCTTTAAGGCTTAGGGAGGCAATAATCGGGATTTTCCATTTTCCGCTTAATACATCCATAGCATCCCTTATCACCATTAATCGTGTAATACACCCCTCAATTTTTTCAACTTCTTTCTTTTTCATTTAGTTTCATTTTAATTTAAAATTACGCAATAAAAGTACAAATATTTCTATTAGTTTCCAACAGGAAATCAGTTTCCAAAAGGAAACCCATTACTATTATATACTTGCTTAGAAGTAATTTTGCATCATAAATAATAGTAAAACAAAAAAGAATATGAAAAAAGTATTGCGACTCATTTCAAGTCCTCTCGCAGAGAAATCTCTTAGCAGAAAATTGGGAAACGCTGTAGTCGAAAGAATAATGGAAAAATATCCTAACAGCATTTTAAAAGAAAGGGATTTAGCAAAAAATGTTTTTCCACATTTAGATGAAAATCTAATCAATGCGTTTTTTACACCAACAGATAAACTTTCAAAAGAACAATTAGAAGTAATCAAATATTCTGATGAAGCGATTGCCGAATTACAAGAAGCAGATATCATAGTGATTGATGCACCCATGTATAATTTTACAATTACTTCTACTTTGAAAACGTATCTTGATCATATTGTGAGGCGGGGCGTTACATTTGAGGGTGTAATTGTTGGGAATGAAACCAAAATAGAAGGAAAACTAAAAAACAAAAAAGTGTATTTGTCAATTTCCTCATCAGGAATTTATTCGGAAGGACAATTACAGTCGTTTGATTTTGTAGTCCCTCTTATGAAGGCTGTTTTGAGTTGGATGGGAATGACTGATATTACTGCGTTTCGAGCAGAGGGTATAAGATTTGTTGGTGAAGAAACTGCAATTAAAATGGGAATTGAAAGTATTATAATTGAATAATTAAAAACAAAAAGAATATGAAAAAGACTAAAATTATTTATTGGGCAGTAACTGGCTTCTTTAGTGTGATGATGTTATTTAACGCAGCTCAGTATTTGTTTAATCCTCAACTGGTAAAAGACTTTATGCATCTTGGTTTCCCAGACTATTTTAGGATTGAACTTGCTTTTGCAAAAACAATTGGGGCAATGGTATTAATTATTCCTAAAATTCCAATTCGAATTAAAGAATGGGCTTATGCAGGCTTTGCAATAACATTTATTTCTGCAACAACGGCACATTATTCAAGTGGTGATGCCATCGGATATGTGATATTTCCATTGGTTTTTTTATTAATTCTGGTTTTATCAAATATTTATCTACATAAATTAAACAAAGCTGCACTTGCATAAATATTAGTTGTGCGTCATACTATAAACCCACACTTATGACAAAACAATTTTTAAATTCTAACTTTTAAAATTTATGTGGATGATAAAATACATAACGAATTAAAACGGAAAAACCTTGTTCCCCACCTCGTTCGCAAGAGTCTATGTAAAAAAAACTAACAAAGTTGAATAAATTACTTGCGAATTGAAAGTTCAGCTATTTATTAAATATGAAAAATAAGGTTGGGCTTGGTGGGTGATCGTTTTTCTACTGAGGTTTAATACTTGTAAATAAGGTTTTTAAAGAATAAAGCCTAATTTGTAGGCATTCTGACTTACAGAACGATCGCTGATCGATTTTTATTTTGCTTTTTCAATTAGTTTATTGTGAAGATTTAATACGTCATTATGAAAAAGTGAGCAACCATAGACTCTTTAGATTGTTATAATAAATCAACAGTTATTCAAGCTTTCGTTATTTAAAAAAAGGAGAACAATTATGGGATTGATAAAGATGAATGGGATAAACTTAAATGTAAATATCAAAGGAGATGGACATCCATTAGTGATTATTCATGGAATTGGAGGAGATCATACTCAATTGGAAAATGAAATTAGTCAATTTGCAAAAGAATATAAAACCATTGCATTAGACTGTAGAGGACATGGAGAATCTGATAAACCGGATAATTATTCATTGCAGGACCATGTTAGTGATATTTTGGGAATTCTGGATCATTACGAAATAGAAAAAGCATCTGTCCTGGGTGTATCAATGGGTAGTTATATTGCTCAAGGTATTGCTATTGCTGCTCCTGATAGAATAGACAAGTTAATACTAACGGTACCGAAATCAAATGGATTAACTTCATCTGTTCAAAGACTAATGAGTGAACATGCGAAAGAATTAGACGGTTTAAATTTACATGAAAGCATTTTAACCCTGCTTAAATACATGACATTTAATCCTGAATTGATGAAAAAGCATATTGATATCTTTGAAACAAAATTAAGTCCGGCCCAATTTTTAAGTGCAAATAAAGCATTGAGTAATTTTGATTTTAGAAGTGAGTTACCAAAAATAAAAGCAAAAACTCTCGTTATCAGTGGAAAGTATGATGGATTAAATCCACCGTCAGAAGGAAAAATATGCGCTTCTTTAATACCAAATGCAACTTTCTTTGAAATGCAGTATTCGGGACACGCTCCTAATTATGAAGAGCCTGAGTTATACATGAAGATTATTTATGATTTTTTGAAGAATTAATGTTGGAAGTAGCGATAAATAGAAAGCATCAAACAATGCATTTAATTATTGAGACTGAAGAGCAAATTATAAATGTTTTACTATTAGTTAAGTTTTTAATTACAAATACTTCCAAAAATACGGTGTCAAAACCTCTAAACAACGTTAAACAGAAATGATATAATCAATAACAAACCTTTGACATTAAACGAATATCGCATTTTGATTAATAAATTCATCAATTAGGACAATTCTGATAAAAGACTCCGGATTACCTACTATATAACTCTTTGCAAAGTGTTGCTAATCAAGGATTAGCAAATAGACTTTTTCAGTACTTCATAGTTATCTGTCATGATGTTCGATCTCTGATCGTGGGGGACTTAGTACCATTATTTATTTAAAAGGTACTATAACGAATTGGGTAGGCATGTTTTTTTAGTTATTAAAACGGTAAATCGGCATCTACCCAAAAATAACACAGTTACCCTTCTAGTAAAAAACAGGGAGCACCATTCCTGGGAATCAGGGGGGATATCTCCATCCATATTCCCGAATGTAGACAATATAACCGTTGAACCACAATACATTGAGATATCTTACCGGATTGTACGAAAGGAAAGGGAACGAAGAATTTTGAGAATAGATACTGTAATAAAGTTGATAAATCTATTAATTAAACTTATATTTGCAATCTAAATATCAAATCTTCAATCTTAAATATCTTTTACAAAGTAATTCAACTTGGTTATGAATAAAAAAACAACTCTAAAGAGGGTAGTAATGCTCTTTCTTTTACTACAGTCTTTCAATATGGCCACAATGGCTCAATTAACATGGCCTGCTGGGCAAATTCTTCCTTCTTTTCCTACTTCAGCGGCCACACAGGATTTAATTTATCTCAACGGGTCGATAGCTCCTTATTCCAGATTATGGCGTTGGCAGGCTGAAGATGTAGTTGTTAGCCACAATACCGGGCAATTAGAAACCAATGGCTGGCTTTGTCAGGTTGGTGTTGATGCACCTAAACAATATATGATTTATGGTCAAAATGATAAAAGCGTTACAATGGGGCTTAATGTTGCCGAATTTCGGTTGATGATTGATGTTAATACCGGGAATAATGATACGATAGCTGATATTGATGTAAGAAATGTTACCACAGGCATTGTGCTGGCCACTCAGTCTGTTACGCGTCTGCAGTTTACTGCGGCTAAAAGCTATCTGAGTTTCAAATTACCTTTTATGATGCCGGCTGACAGTCAGATTGTTGAACTACGTGTCTTTTGGCGCGGCATTGCCTATACGAAAGTAGACTGGACCGGTATAACACAAAATAACGCTGATGCCGAATTGTACTTATTTTCATCCTTGAAAGGTATTGTAAACATGACACAACCTCGTATTTTTGCCTATGACGGTGATGCTGCTGCCGAAGGTCCATATACCTGGATGCAATCGTTAGGATTGAAATGGATTGAACAAACCAGTAACTGGTCGCTTATTAACAAGTACAGTAAAGAGATTTCAGGTTTAATTGTGTACGATCCTACGCAAATTCATACGGTCAATCTGGCTACTATGCTTGCAAAAGATAAAAAAGCACTTATCACATCACCCTCGTTATTATTAAAATTAACTTCAGCTCCTTATAATTTTCCGGTGTTAGTTGATTTACGGAATCAGTTTACAACAAAACTACAGGTCTATCAAACTCTTTACGATACCTACTGGCCCAACATTGATCATCGTTTACTCATCGGATTAAATCCTGAAGTTCATAAAGCTTCGTTACGCGAATATGCTACTGCGTTGGGTGCTGCTGTTATCTGGCTCGACCCGAAAGTAACTGCTGAGAGCACATTACTGAATAAATTTCTATCCGGCATGCCCCTGGGTTCAAGTTTTATGGGTTGGTGGCCCGAAGAGGCAGCAGGTGTAACAAGAGCCTCAACTTATGGAATTGCAACGATAGCAAGTGATTTCAGCACGAATTTAACTGTTCATAGTGGTATGCCCAGAACTGTCAATATTAAGCCCATGCCTCCGAAACCGATACTTCAAAACAAGATCTATGTTGCTTTCATTTTAAGCGATGGCGACAACTTACAATATGTAGAGCACCTACTGCGCAAGCTATGGAATAATCCTGATCGCGGTGCTGTCCCAATGGGTTGGACCATGTCGCCCGCAATGGTTGATGCCATGCCCGGAGCACTCAATTATTTTCATAAGACATCGACCGACAACGACAATCTTATTTCAGGACCTTCCGGATATGGCTATGCATATCCCACTAACTTTAATTCTACAGCCCTTAAACAATTTGCCGTTAAAACAGAAGAGTATAATAACCGTGCCGGCTTTCGGGTTGTTACGATCTGGAACACGATCACGGGAGGTATTAATTCAAATACCGGACAAACATTTGCCACCAACGCTCCGACCTTGCTTGGTTTAACAGCACAAAATACAGGAGCCCCTCTTACCATCTATAAACTGACTCTTCCAGGTATGCCACTTTCCTGTAACTATTGCTATAGCGAACAAACGATGATCGATGCCATAGCTTCAGCTGCTTCCGGTTGGAATGGAACAACACCAAAATTTATCATCATTCAGGCTGCCCCGTGGAATAATGTGACACCAACAAGTTTCAAGAACGTAATGAATACACTCAGCCCGGACTATGCTGTGGTAAGACCTGATCACCTTTTCCAACTGTTACGCGAAGCGAATAAACTTTCTGTTAATCCCGGGGGCATAGAAGGTACGGGCCTTGGGTTAACGGGCAGTTATTACAATGGGATGAATTTTGAGACACTGGCAGGCACAAGAACGGATGCTACTGTGAACTTCAACTGGGGCACTGATTCACCAATGGAAGGTGTTAATACAAATAGCTTTTCCACCAGATGGACCGGGCAGATTCAACCAAGGTATTCAGGCACCTACACTTTTTATAGCACCAGCAATACTGGTCGTAGAGTTTGGGTTGATAATCAGTTGATAATTGACAAATGGATAAGTGGTCAGAGTACTTATACCGGAACTATTGCTTTAACAGCAGGTCAAAAATATGATTTAAAGGTGGAATACTTTGAAAGTAATACCGCTTCGAACTGTAAATTGGAATGGGCAAGCGGACTTCAGTCCAAAGAAGTGGTTCCTCAAAGTCAGTTATACAATGAGGTTACCGGTGTTACACCTATTACTACAACTTCAGGAATAGATATATTTCCAAATCCTGTTGTAAACGGTGTATTTAATCTTGAAATGAAGAACTCCAACAATGAAGAAGTAGCTTTGACCCTGTTTGATCTTTATGGAAAAAAGATATTACAAGAACAAGTTCATGAATCAACACAAATAGATGTTCGTAAAGTTCCGGCAGGTACGTATATTGTTACTATCCGCACAAAAGAAAATAATATCAACAAGAAAATTGTCATCCGTAAAAGCTGAATATCCGATGAATCACCGAGCTCCTGAAAGGAAAATAAAGAACTCTCATTCGGAATAAGTGGAAGAAAAGCAAAAGCAACAAATGATGTTATTGCTGATTATTATAAAAAAATAGAATCCATAGTCCATCATACAAAAGTTGAATTATAAGGAATTACAGCAATGGGTTGACTATTGCTGTATTTTTTTTTAGTAAAACAAACAGGTCACGTTGGTTTTCATGCAATCGCTTAATTGATTTAATGAATGCACAAACTATAAATAAATGAATAAAAGCAATTAAGAAATAAACTTAACAGGGCATGCTCCTACTCCATTGATATACGCTCTGATAGTTCTGTCAGGACGTTTTTTTATTCCATAAATTTATGACTTTTAAGCTTATTTAAAAATATTCATATAATAATTGATAGTTAAAAAATAGTTTGTACTTTTAGCGCGTGAATGAATTTAAAGACTAAATAAATACAGATTAATCAATAAAAAAAAGTATCATGAAAATTACACTGACAACTTTTTTTCTGATTTTATTTTCCTTCCTGAATGTTCATGCAAAAAAGAAGACTATTACTACCAACGACTTCATTGTGCAATACGAAGAATCTACTGAAAATTATGCAAATGCGAGTCTCAAAATTCTTCAGGTAGTTAAAAGCCATGCATTAAAAATGGGGTTTGTTTTTTCCAAAAAGATTGAACTTCATATTGTCAAATCCGATAAAAACATGTTATACGTAAGAAGTGACATTCCCGATTTAATAACCTGGGAATTCAAGTCAATGAATGATTTCCTGGCTCCACAGAAAAGCGGATATAATAATGTTTACGGGCTTTGTCACGAAATGGGGCACTTAAATATGTTTAATATTACGCCCGGGTATAATTGGATGACAAATGATTATAAAGAAGGATGGGCTAATTATTTTGGAAGCCTAATGATAGAGGAAGTATACAGGAATTTAGGGATTAAAGTATGGCCCGATCCACATGATTATCATGCATCAAGTGGTATACTGTCTTTTATGAAAAGCATTAAAGCGAATACTTCATCAAAAGAAAAAGGATTTTATTGTTGCTCTTTGTTCTGGTATAATTTAAGTTCTCGAATTGGTAAAAATAATATTAGTAATTTCTTTTACACAATCAATTTAAGTGATATAGACATCTCAAATAGTGATATTAAATTTTTAGATACACTAAAATCCAATAAGTTGGACAACTGTTTTATTGCTGATTTCCAAAAGAGCAAATGGTATTTATTAAATAGTTGGAACAATATTTAGGGTCGTGGTAAATAATTAATTACACACATTAAAACAGTCTATGTGATGATAATAAAAAGAACAAATTCGGAAGATCCGGACTTCTGTGAGCTGGTGAAAGAGCTGGATAAAGACCTCAAATTACGGGATGGAGAAGAACATGTGTTTTACTCTCAGTTCAATAAGACCGACAAGATTAAACATGTCCTTGTAGCCTATGACGAGGACCTATGCGTTGGATGTGGCGCCTTGAAAGCATATTCCAGCGATACTATGGAAGTAAAACGAATGTTTGTCCGTGAAAGTCATCGGAGCAAAGGAATAGCCTCCGGAATACTGCACGCACT
>Ga0302288_1001336_pt1 | contig 16181 bp, 14 predicted proteins | sample III_Fen_N1_1_FD_194549 | JGI IMG/M metagenome (GOLD analysis project Ga0302288, IMG submission 194549) | Peat permafrost microbial communities from Stordalen Mire near Abisko, Sweden - III_Fen_N1_1 | ecosystem: Environmental > Terrestrial > Soil > Wetlands > Permafrost | place: Sweden: Abisko...
GAGGACATTTATGAACCCAATATTTACTGGGATTAAGGATAAGGCAAGATTAGAGTAGAAACAATATAACCTATACACAACAAATGGTATAGTGCATGCGGGTTATAGCGGTTTTCGAGGGTTTGTGGCCCATAAAAAATCGGTGTAACTTGATAGGAATCACTTTAATTGCGACCATGACTATAGACTTCAAGAACAATAGAATTTATCATTTCGACAGAGAAATGAAGTTTAAGGAACACAAGCCGATTTCTACTGAATTCAGAGAAATCGAAGTACTTTCTGATGGCAGAATCTTAATTGTTGAGGATTATTATAAGTATAAAAATGGTGTCAAATCAAATCTTTATTGTCTAAATCAAAATATGGAAATCGAATGGTTTCTTCCATTTGTAAATACTATTCACTCAGACATGGACAATTATGTAGGATTTACGACAAATGGCAATCAGGTTTTCGCGAATACTTTTAGTTGTTTTCGAGTTGAGATTGACACGAAAGAGGGGAAAATAATTAATTCGACATTTACTAAATAACAGAAAATATGGCATATAACTTCAGCTATTCTTCCTTTAGCTTCTTTTGTTATGCAATATTAAGTGCAGAAAACGAAATAATGTCGTATTTGTTTTTTCGCTCTTCCTTTAATGACGATGGTTTTGGAGTTTCTGAATACGACAATAAATAGTTCCTATTACTTAAAAGCTATAAGATTCAGAATATTTTTTAATCTTTTATATAAATGATAAATGCCATGAAATACAGTTTTGCAGAGGGATTAGTTTCAAATGGACCAGCCAAAGAATATAAAGATAAGCTAATGCTTTATGGCCAGTTTATTGGTGATTGGACTGCTGATACCATTGAGTATGAAGAAAATGGAAATAAAAAATATTCAAAATGGGATATTCGTTTTGAATGGGTATTAGAAGGAAGGGCAATTCAAGACCTTTGGATAACACCGATCAGAGAAAATAATGGGGTGGACTGGGACGAGTCAGGAAACAGGTATAGTACAACTATACGGATTTATAACCCTAAAATTGATGCATGGCATATTGTATGGGTAAATCCACCCAGTGGGACTATTGTCCAACAAATTGGTCGCCAGGTTGGAAATGAGATTATACAACTGGGAGAGGTTGATAATTTTGGTTATCAGTCGCGTTGGATATATCGTGACATCACGCCTGAAAGTTTCAGGTGGTGCAACGAAAAAACTTTCGATCATGGTAATAGTTGGAAGTTAGTGCAGGAAATGCGAGTTAAAAGAAAATAGACTTTTCAAATTTGTTATTAAACAAATTTTAAGAATCATTCAATATCTTTGATTATGAGAATTCACGAAATGCAGCACTCAACATCAGCTACCCGTGCGGCAGCAGTGGTTTTCGATGGGCATCTTTCCGCCCGGTCCCGGTTAAACGGGATTGATCCCGAGTACTCAGAACCCACAATCCGACTTTGGGTATAGCTTCTTACATTGCAGGCAATTATATATTCGCATAAGATAATTTAAAGACAAAAAAAATGAAAAGAGTTTTATTATTATTACCAGAGGGATTTGAGATATTTGAAGCAAGCGCATTCATTGATGTGATTGGATGGAATCTTGTTGATGGAGATCATTCGACAGAGCTATTTACTTGTGGACTTAGAAAGGAGATTAAAAGTACATTTAACCAAAGATTCATCGTGGATTATTTAATAGAAAATATAGACGTAAAATCTTTTGATGCATTGGCAATTCCTGGTGGATTTGAGGAATATAATTTTTACCAAGATGCGTATGATGAGAAAAGCCTTGATTTGATTCGAAAGTTTAAAATTGAAAACAAAATCATTGCTTCAATTTGTGTTGGATCCTTAATTTTGGGAAAGAGTGGAGTATTATTAAATAAAATGGGAACAACATATAATAAGAAACCCATTAGACATGAAACATTAAGAGGATTTGGAGTAAATGTGATGAATGAGCCGATAGTTATAGATGATAATATCATTACTTCGTGGAATCCTTCGACAGCGATAGATGTTGCTTTGATTCTATTGGAAATGCTAACTTCGAAACAAAACGCTGATTATATTCGATGGATGATGGGATTTGAAAGAGAATAAATAACTGGCACCCAACAGCAGGCTACCCGGCAGTGGTGGTTTTCGGTGTGTATCTTTCGGCTCGGTCCCGAGGACTGAGACCCGCAACCTGGCTTTGGGTTTAGTTTTCGACATTACCACATATTCTGGAAAAGACACCGACATGAGTTTTTTGCAACTAAAAAAAAAGATTTCTGAGATAATTTCCTTAAATCAGGAAGACCAGGAATTAATAGAAACTTTTTTTAAACACAGAAAAGTTGAGAAGAATGTTTCTTTGATTGAATTTGGAAAAACAATTAGAGAAGCATATTTCATAAATTCAGGCTACTTAAGATATTTCAAAATATTGGATTCGGGTGAGGAATTGATTATACATTTATATGCTCCAAATAATTTTGCTACTTCGCTAAAGAGTTTTTTTTCTGGCTCTCCGTCTGATGAAATTATGCAAACGTTAACTGATTGCGATTTGCTCTATATATCTATAGCCGATTTAGAAAAAATGTATTCGACAAGTCAAAAATGGCAATATTTTGGCAGGAAATTAATGGAAAGTTTTCTTATTGAAAAAGAACAACGGATTATAGATCAATTATCATTATCTGGACAACAAAAATATATTAACTTAATGGAAACCAATCCAGATATTATCCAAAATGTACAGGTTAAATACCTTGCTTCATTTTTAGGATTACAACCTGAATCATTAAGCCGAATAAAAAAACAAATAAACTAACATTTGTTAAGCTAATTGATAATTGCAATCTTGAATTTTGTCGAATAATTTAAAATTTCGATAAAAATGAAAACCATTGTAATTACAGGAGCAGCGAGCGGTATAGGAATGTCTACCGCCAAATTGTTTAGCGAGAATGGATGGAATGTGGCAGCTACCATGCGAAATCTTGAAAAAGCGAATGAATTTAAAGAATTTAGAAATATCAACTGCTATTCCATGGATGTTACCAATATTCAATCAATTGAAACATGCTTTGCGCAGATTCTGCAAGAATATGGAAAAATTGATGTAATAGTTAATAATGCAGGCATTTATGAAACTGAACCCTTAGAATTTACTTCGCATGAAACCATAGATAAATTAATAAAAACAAATGTTCATGGAACTCTATACGTGACTAAAGCGATTTTGTCACATTTCAGAAAAAATAAAATGGGTGTTATAGTAAATGTTTCATCAATCGCTGGACGAGTTACTTTTCCTTATCAGTCGGTATATCACGCATCAAAGTGGGCAATAGAAGGGTTGAGTGAGGGACTTAATTATGAATTAAAGCCACTTAATATAAAAGTAAAAATAGTTGAGCCAGGAATGGTCAAAACAAATTTGTACGATTCGATAACAGAAAAATCATTCGAGAAATATCCAGTTGATTATGCCAAGAACTTTAAGAATTGGCATACATATTTGATTGGCAATTTCAAAAAAGGATACAACCCAAATTTTGATGCTTTAACAATTTATAGGGCAGTGAACGATAATACTGATAAATTTAGATATGTTACTGATTCTAACACTAAATTAGTATTCCTTTTGCGAGGTTTATTTTCTTTATCAACATTTCAGAATATAGTGAGAAAACAGATAAAATAAAAAAAATATGTGGTAACACATGGTATCGTGCCGCCATGCTTCAGCAGTTTGCGAAGGTTGTGGCTCGTAAAAAAAGGTAGGTGTAAATTAATAAGTTATCACTTCGTAATCCCGCACGACTCCATACCATCAACGTTAGCATCCATGTTAATATAGCTTCATCTACAAAACAAATCGTGAAATGGAGAACTTAAAATTAAAGGACAAACCGACATTTAGAGATTTTCAGGAGTATGTGGAAAAACTTGAATTACAGCGTGGCTTTTCCGATCAAAATGCAATTGAAAAATGTCTGCTATTAGGAGAAGAAATGGGTGAACTTTTTAAAGCTATTCGTAAAGCAATGAAACTAAAAACGGATATTAACTCAAATGTTGGATCTGTTCAGGAAGAAATTGCTGATATGCTGATATATTTATGTGCGATAGCCAATCGTTTTGGAATCGACATTGAGCAGGCATTTCGTGAGAAGGAGGAAATCAATAAAAAAAGGGAATGGATATAAAATCTAAATATTTTCTTTTTGATTGGGACGGGTGTCTAGTAAATACACTTCCAATATGGTTTAGTGGCATGAGAGAAGTTTAATATTGATGCATCCGATAATACTATTAAAAAAGGTTTTCAAGGATGGGAAATCTTTTCCAAATTAGGTGTTTATGACATGGATATATTTACAAACCAAGTCTATAAATATGTTGAGAATAATCTTTGTAATGTCAGATTTAACGAGGGAGTGATTGAGACGTTGATACAATTGAATAAAAAAGAAATCAAGTCAGTTATTGTAACATCGACTGAAAAAGAAAAAGTGTATTCTGTCTTGGAAAGATTAAATAGTATCGATCTTTTTGATTATGTCATTGGTAGGAATGATGTCAAAAAACAAAAACCTGATTGTGAGGCAATAGATAAAGCATTGAAAGCTATAAACGGAGATAAGTTCTTATCAGCAATAGTAGGAGATTCTGAAGTAGACATAAAATCAGGACAAAATGTTGGAATATCAACTATTTGGATTTCCTCAAATGAAAATAAAGACTATCATATCCATATTAATGAAAGAGAGTTAAAACCGAATTTTACAATTACTAGTTTTCATGAATTACAAAGATTTTTTTAACTTGATTTTCTGAATGCTTAATAAGTTGAAACTGGTTTTTTAGCCCGATGACATTTGGGAGATATCTACACCACAAATTGACGATGTTTCACCGGTAAAATAAACTTACTGATCGAATAATATCGATGGTTTTAACAACATTCCATAACTTTGTTCGACACTGTTCATCGAGATAAATTAAACAAAAACTTAAATTCATGCAGTCACACGAAATTGATTACAAAATTGTGGGTAACGACATTCAATTGGTTGAAATTGAACTCGACCCGGGAGAAACTGTTATTGCCGAAGCTGGCGCTATGCTGTATATGGAAGACGGAATAAGTTTTGATACTAAAATGGGAGATGGATCAAATCCCCGTGCCGGATTATTCGATAAAGTACTCGCTGCCGGATCCAGACTTTTAACTGGTGAATCTTTATTCATTACCCACTTTACCAATCAGGGCTGGGGCAAAAAACATGTTGCATTTTCGGCTCCCTATCCCGGAACCATTATCCCGATTAACTTGCCCGACCACAATGGAAGTTTGATCGTACAAAAAGATGCATTCCTTTGTGCCGCTTTGGGGACTAAAATCGCCATGCGTTTTAACAAAAAGATTGGTGCAGGATTGTTTGGTGGCGAAGGTTTTATCCTTCAAAATCTTCAGGGCGACGGAAAAGTTTTTATCCATGCCGGTGGTACCATAATCGAACGCCAGTTAAACAACGAAGTCATACGAGTAGATACCGGTTGTGTTGTTGGGTTCGAAGAATCAATCGACTTCGACATTCAACAAGCTGGAGGATTACGTTCAATGGTATTTGGTGGCGAAGGCTTATTTCTGGCCACACTGCGAGGTACCGGAAAAGTTTGGTTACAATCGATGCCAATTCGTAAGTTGGTTGCGCAACTCAGTTCTTTCGGCCCCAACAGCCGAAAAGAAGCCAGCGGCGGACTTCTAAATAATATCTTCGAATAGGACTTTTACTATAAAAATTGAAAATGCCCGGAACAAATTGCTTCGGGCATTTTCAATTGAAATGATTAAACGTTTATAGTTTGTAGTACTGCTCCCAACCTTCGCGTGGAGGAGCTCCTACCAACATCTGATTGGCAAGCTTATTATTGGTGATTTGTTTGGTTTCGCGGTCGAATTCCAGTTTAGTATTCAACTGCTGAGCCAGAACACCCAAATTGAATACCTGACTTAACGGGCCGGCGATTTCAAACGGAGAACGGGTTTTCTCTTCTCCTTTACATGCTTTCAGGAAATTGGCATAATGGTTCGATGGACTAACCGGCACTACCGGCAATTTCGATTCCATTTCTTTTGCTTTTTCAGCTGGAATAATCGACAAGGTGCTACCGTGCGATCCACCCTTAAAAATAAGGTCTTTGCTGTAAATCTCCTTCCCCGGATTCAGTTTTGCAGGCTGAACTTTCCCGACACTGGTTGGCGGAATATTCGGATCGAGTTCGGTAGTTCCAAAACCGTCAGGAACCTGAGGAATGTTGTTCACACCATCGTGCCACATGATTTCAACTGGTGGCATGTTGTCGCGCTTCGGAAATTTAAACGAAAGTGTTGACGACATCGGGAAAAAGAATGCATTGTGGCCTTCCAACTTAACAGGATCAACTTCGTAAGGCAGACCCAGATCCAGGAATTGGTGAGCAGTATCGATGATATGTGCACCCCAGTCGCCTAATGCGCCCATTCCGAAATCGTACCAGCAACGCCATTGCCCGTTAATAAAATCGTGGTTATAATCATGCATCTTCACATCCGAGTGCCAGGTATCCCAATCCAAGGTTCCGGGAATTGGCTCTGCTGCAGGGAATTTTGTGATTTTTGGGTCCCAGCCATGCCAGCGACGTGCTGAATTCATATGTGCGGTAATCGCGGTTACATCTTTAATAATTCCGGCCTCAGTCCAGGCTTTAAACTGAAAATAATTGGCTTCAGAATGTCCCTGGTTACCCATTTGAGTGACCACATTGTACTTTTTCGCAGCCTTCATCATCAGTTCAACTTCGTTGAAAGTGCGACCCATTGGTTTCTCAACATATACTGCTTTACCCAACGACATGGCCAGCATGGCAATCGCGAAATGTGAATGATCAGGAACACCAACTAAAACGGCGTCGAACTGGCTGGCCATTTTGTCGAACATTTTCCTGAAATCCTGAAAACGAGGCACGTCCGGAAATTTTTCGAGTACTTTCTGAGTCTGAGGAGCTCCCATGTCGGTATCGCAAAGAGCCACAACGTTGCAGAATCCCGTATTGTATAAAGAAAATACATCTGAACCACCTTGGTTTCCAATACCTATACAAGCCAGGTTAATGCGCTCATTTGCTCCGGATAATCCGGAAGCTGGGGCATAAGTTCCTGACATCGCTTTCGTAAGAATAGTAGGAAATACAATCATGGATGATAATGCCGCGGCTTGCTTTAAAAACAACCGCCTTGAAGCTTCATTGTGTTTAGTCATAAATGAAATTTAGTAGTAGGTTTTAAATTATTCGTTTACAATTTGGGTCCATCGGTTAAGTTTCGATGTGGAAAGGTACAAATTGTAATTTGTGTTTTGAAAACGATTGCATAAAAAGTCGGCAATAAAGTAAAATGGCTCTCCTGAAACATCAAATTATGTCAGGAGAGCCATTATTAAACTCTTTGATCAATTAGTTATCGATCTATTTTTTTATTGCAATTCGCGTAACCGTTAATGAATACGCATCCAGATTCATTGTAATTTTTTTACCTGAAATCTTTTGCTTCCGATCAACAGGAGTCACTTCTTCCGGTTTTCCAACCTGATTGAATGCCCCGGAATTGGCATTTGCAACAACCTGAAGGCTGATCTCTTTTGCCAATGGCTGTTTCCCTTCGAGTACCAGGGTAAGTATAGCAGGCTTTTTAGCCACATTCACCATTTTCACGATCAGTTCCGAAGTTTTTGAATCAATACAGGCACTCGCAAACAAACTATCCTGACCAGTCAGAGGTTTTCCATCAACCAAAGCCGAAACTAAATCAGTACCGGCATTAGTCGAGAACATTTTCTGAACGTAATAATTCGGAGTTGCTGCCGATTTCAGGTTATCGAACCAAATCAGGTCGGGGCGCCACTGCCATGCATTTACATTTCCAAACAACGGTGCATACGATGCCATATAAACCACATCGGCATTGCGTTCCAAACCAGTCATTAAAGCAGCTTCGGCCAACGCACTTTTCCAGCTATTACGCGACTCAGCATCTTTTCCTTCTTTATCGTGAGCTGCATATTCGCCGGCAAATATTTTTGGTCCTTTGCGGTCGTAATTATCATATCGTGCCGCATTCTTCAGGAACCAATCCGGACTCTTGTAATAATGCTCATCTACAATCGGTACAGTTAATTCGCGCATTTGCGTCCACAGGTATTCAAAATCTTTCCCATCGGGCGAAGGACCTGCACCGCCAACAAAGGTAATTTCAGGATGTTTTTCTTTCAAAACTTTCAGGAATATTTTTAAACGATCGATGTACTGAGTTCCCCACTGTTCGTTTCCAACTCCAACCATTTTCAGGTTAAATGGAGCCGAATGACCCATGTCGGCACGCAATTTTCCCCATTTAGTTGTAGTCGCGCCATTGGCAAATTCAATCAGGTCAAGGATATCCTGAATATATGGATCGAGTTTGTCGAGCGGAACCAATTCGGATGAATTGAACTCGCAAGCCATTCCGCAGTTCAGAATTGGAAGCGGTGAAGCTCCAATATCTTCAGCAAGCTGAAAATATTCAAAGAAACCCAAGCCATACGACTGAAAATAATCCGGAGCATTGCGGTACGAAAATTCAGTATTCCAACGGTTAACGATGAGTTTGCGGTCATCCACATTTCCGACTGTTTTCTTCCATTGGTAGCGGGTCTCAAGTTCGTGGCCTTCAACAATACATCCTCCTGGGAAACGCAGAAATCCAGGTTTCAGGTCAGCAAGTTTTTGTACCAAATCGGCACGCAGACCATTCTTGCGGTTTTTCCAGGTATGTTCGGGGAACAGCGAAACCATGTCAATATCGAGTACTCCTTTTCCAACAAGCGTAACCCGAAGTTTTGCTTTCGGATGGGTAACCGAACAGGCAAGCATCGTTTCGTATTTCTTCCATTCTCCTGAAAAGTTTTTGACCTCCGAATTGCCGATTACGACTCCGGTTGAATCGACTAACTCAACTTTGAGCGCTGATGCGCCTTGTTCCTGTTTGGTAAGTATGGAGAAAAGGTAATTTTCGCCAGCCACAACTCCCATTCCCCGAAACCCTTCGTTCGTCAACGACAACTCGTTGCCTTGTAAAGATTCGAGTCGCAGAAAACGCGGGTTATTTTCATTTTGACTGTTGATGATCTGGAATTGACCGGTATATTCTTCACCTGTTTTTTCCCAGCCCATCATTGGTTTATAAAATTCGAACGAACGGTTCTTAACCAATTCGGCATATATTCCACCGTCGGCAGCAAAATTGATGTCTTCGAAAAACAGTCCCCACATGGTTGACTGAATAGGTGCAACAGTCGTTTTAGTATTAATAACCAACGATTTTGGCTGTGCTTTCAAGATAAACATGCTGGCAAAGAGCAGGCAAAAAAGGGAAAGGGATAGTTTAAGTTTCATTTCTATTGAATTTTTCAGGTTAAAGTCAGATTACAAATATAACTGTATAAAATACACTTATCCATCTTTTTTCAGAAATTGACAGCAAATAAAAGGAAATTTCATTTGATTTATCGCCAAAAAAAAGCGGCTTCCCCTCTGGAAAGCCGCCCGGATTATTCGCAAAAACCCGGGACCTAAGTCCCGAATATCGTTGGTGAAAATTACTGTTCAAAAACAAAAGTCTTCTTTTGAGGCCCAACTCCTTTAATTACGAGTTTCTTCCATGCTTTGGGAAGGCAAGGCTTCGTTTCAATTATTCCTGCTTCTGTAAAATGCAGGCCTCCAAACCCAAAGATTACTTCCTGAAGCATTCCGCCAGCACCTGTAGCAAAGTATGGATTATTGCTTGTAGCCGACTCGGCCAACGCTCCAAATGGAGATCGTTTATTGGGAATATACGATCGTTTAAATAAATCGAATGCCTTTTCACTATTCCCCATCCGGGCATAGATCACCGACAAAACTGACAATCCCATCGCCGGACCTTCTTTCGAGATCAACGGTTCGTAGTATTCCAAATCTCTTTTTACGATATTCTCGTCGGTAATCAATTCGAGCGGATAAGCCAACAAATTGACATCGGCCTGTTTGATTACCTCGCCATTGTAGGTTTTATGTTCTTTCATTACCCCGTTTCCGAAGTTATTAAATTTGAGATTTTCTGCTACTTCTTTCCAATTGGGATTGGCCTTTGCGCCCAAGAGAGCTGCTGCTTTTATTGCATAGCTAAGTGCTGTTTTTACCGAGCCATTGGTGAACGCATTGTCATCCACATTAGGGGCAAATTCATCAGCACCAACCACATTTCGGATCGAATACGAACCATCCTTGTTTTTTTCGGCGCGACTCACCCAGAAATTAGCCACTTCGCTCATTACCGGAAATCCTTTTTCTTTCAACCAAACCAAATTGTTGGTTACCCGGAAGTAATTCCAGAAGGCAATGCCTACATCGGCGGTAATATGATGTTCAAAAGTTCCGGTTAAAGCCCAGGTTGGTGTAGCTTCTTCACCGGTATCGTCTGATTCCCAAGGGAACATTGCTCCCTCAAATCCAAAATTGCGGGCCTTTTGTTTGGCTTTCTGAAGTCTGTCGAAACGGTAATTCAGCAACGAATTAGCAATTTCCTGATTAAAAACCAGCAACGGAGGAAACATCCATAACTCTGAATCCCAGAAAATATGGCCATTGTAATTCAATGACGAAAGTCCCATCGGGGCAATGCTCAGGTTCGAATCGTCTCTCGAAAAGGAATACAGATGAAACAATGCCAATCGAACATCGCGCTGCGATTCCAGGTCACCTTCGATCACAATATCGCCCTGCCACAATTTGTTCCAGAGCATTTCATGCTGGCTAATTGCACTCGATTTATTTCCCCGCATCATGTAAATCACCATCCGCTCCGATTCACTCTTCGGATCGCTGAAATCCTGACTGCTGCACACGGCGCCACACCAGGCAAAGTTGTATGTTTCGCCTTTATCCATCTTCCTTTCAAAACTAAGCTGATGATTATATTGTGTTTTAACCGAATGATTGAGTTCCGGAAATTCGTGGTTAAAAATGAATGTTGAAGTTGTTGCCAGAGTTTGTCGCTGAAATGGACTTTTTGCCACGGTTTGCAGCAAAGGCATTTTTATTTCGTTGTCCTTCAGAACACGAAAAGTAGCTCTTGGTTCTTTATACTGTGCCGGGCTTACGATTTTACCTGCAACTGAAATGGAAATATTTTCAGCAAGAGCCTTAACCGTAACATCAATAAGTCCAACATAGGGCAGTCCACGAAGGGCATAAATGGTGTATTCAATCTCGGCCTTTTCCTTGAACCGAAATGAGGTGGTCAAAAGTGCCTTATTCATGTCGAGCGTTTGTTTCCAACCGGAAATATTCGATTGACTGACTGTATCACCATCGATTACCACATCCAGATTTGCAAAATTGATCCCCAAAAGGATTTTACTGACACCTTCCTCAGACTCTTTGTCATAAACATTATTCAGAATAATCGACTCCACTTTAAATGGAGAACTTGACGGCATAATGCCAATACGTCCACTCGAAAGCGCAATGCCGACATAGTTTTCAGGATTGGTGACCGTTATTTGCCATGGATTCTCATCAGGCCTTTCTGATTGAGCAAGACACTGACCTAGACTAAAAACAACTAAGAAAATGTTCAGAAATAGATGTTTCATTTTTGTGTGCTTTCAATTTATGGGTTCTACAGTTTTCGTAATACCGCTTGTTTTTCAATTTGAAATCCCGACGAATTGGACCTGAATGACCGGTTGCCAATTACTGATGCACTTTCAGGTCGTTCCAGAGTTTCAGGAAAACACCATTTGTCCACCCGAATCCATCCTGAGCTTTATATTCTCCACCACCACCCAGTCGGTTTAGATCGACCACATCGTATTTCTCCATCATTTTCCCGGTTTCGAAGTAGACTTTTATATTCAGTTTGGTCCATCGTTTGGCAATTTCACCAGCTAAATCATCGAACTGATAATTCTTCAATGCTTTGTAACCGATCCATTGCAAAGGAGCCCAGGCGTTTGGATAATCCCATTGCTGACCAGAATTCTGAACCAAGGTGGTTACTAGTCCTCCCGGCTTCAGAAACTTGGTTTCAATTTGTCTTTTTACCCTTTCTGCCTGACTGGCATCAGCCAGTTGAAAGAAAAGCGGGTACAACCCTGCCAATGTATATTGAGTTGAGCGAGTACTTGTTTTCAGATTGTAATCGAAAAAGAAACCGCTTTGCTCGTTCCAGAAATATTTTAAGATTAACGCTTTTCTTCGTTGTGCCAACTCGCGATACATCGAAGCTTTCGCTTTATCATGTTTAATTTGGCACGCTTTTGCCAGCGTAGATTCCAGTTTAAATAACAGGCAATTCAAGTCGACTGGAAGTAGTTGTGTCGTAATGATTTTCTTAAGTGAGATTCCATCTTCAAACCATCGGGTCGAAAAATCCCAGCCCGATTCGGCTGCTGAACGGACATCCCGAAAAAGTAAGGAGTCGCGCTGTGATTGGCGAAACAATTCAACATCTTGGCTATACGATTCGGGGCGAGGTGTATTGTCAGTATCCCAATAACGATTCAAAATTTCATGATTCTGTAAATGGACAGCTTTGCCGCCTGACATCCAATATCGGTACTCTTTTTCAAGTGCATCAAGGTAGGTCAGATAAATTGAGCTGTCTTTTTTCGTTTGGGCTAATAATTCAACTATCAATGAAAAAAAAGGTGGTTGCGAACGGCTCAGGTAATAACTTCGGTTTCCATTCGGAATATGCCCGTAAGTTTCAACCAGGAATGCAAAATTCCGAACCATATTTTCGATCATATCCACCTTTCCGGCTTCCTTTAATCCAAGCATGGTAAAATAGCTGTCCCAATAATAAATTTCTTTAAATCGGCCCCCCGGAATAATGTAGGAATTAGGCAATGCCAGCAAGGATGAAAATTCTTTTTGTTTTCCCGGTTCTTTTGTTAAATCGGCCCAGAGGTAATTAATGTGCTGCAGCATCGCAGTCGTATCATTTTGTATGCCAGCTAACTCTATCTTTTCGGCGGAAGCAATGTTTTGCACTTTGTTGGTATGATCATTCTGAATGGTGTCAAAATGCTGAGCCACAAAATTTTTCAAATTAAAGCCAATTGTCTCTTTCTGATTCAAATAGGCGCTAACGATCGAATCCGGGTTTCCTTTAGGTTCACAATCAACGAATCGTTTTTGGTCAATAAAAATCTTGCTTTTCTGTATCTCCTGAAAAAGTTCTTTGTATTTTTTCTGAGGATCGACCTGACCATATGAAGAATAGCAAAATAAAGCCAATAGGAGTAGCCCGATTATCATGAATTTATACATAGACATCATTGGATCTGAAGTTTTAAGGATTGGTGAAGTTTTACCGGAAGCCATGTGTAATCTTGCACTTCAGTCATGGCACTACAATAACCGATGTAGCTTACTTGCAAATTTTTAATATTGAAATTGAAAGAATGTGTCTTTCAAATCTTTCAGGCATGAAATTATGTGAGTTATAATCTGCCGCATCCGAATTCATGCGACAAAACTTATAAGTTTTTTGCGGAACCGCTACATTAAAAAGTAGCGGTTTGATCGCAAAAACACAAATTTAAAGGCTTCTGGTTTTGATGCCTCAATTGATCGATTAAAATATGGCCGCTAGCAAGTAGCGGCCATAATCAGTTTTTCGGTATTAGTATCCTGTATTTTGTTTAATGTCGAGGTTTGCACCTAAAGCCGAAGTTGGGATGGGATAAAGCTTCGTCTTATTCATATCGGTTGCAGGCTTACCTTGCCATACGCCACCGTATTTACCAAAGCGGATCAAATCCTGACGACGCAGTCCTTCCCAATACAATTCGAAGCCACGTTCTTTCAATAGGTCGTCCAAGGTAACAGAGGTTAGGGCTGGTAAGGTTTTTCCCGTAGCGCTGCGTTTGCCTCTGAGGTAGTTAACGTCAGCCAAAGCACCAGCAGCATCGCCATTTCTCAATTTTGCCTCAGCACGAATCAAATAAATATCCGAGATACGCATGATTGGCACATCGTTAGGCGAAGAGAACTGGTGAGTTGTATTTGGGTTTGGAGCAAACTTAATAACACGGATACCCGCATTTTCAGGAGAACTTTCGATGTTAACTTCTGGTACGAAAATTAAAGGTGCACCGTTACGTGTAGTCAGCGCGGTGCCATCAACACCATACTGTTGACCTGCAAGAAATCCCTGATTGAAACCACATGTAGATTTTATCCGGGGATCGTAATAACGGACATCGTTTACTTTATCCCAGGTATCAAAGAATGTAGAAGTCGTACATGGACCATTCCAGAAACTGGTTAAGGCTCCGACAACCTGATTGTAATGCAGGGTAAAGTTTACCCAAACACTACCGCTACCCATATCAACGTTATCATCCATAGGCACACGTAGAATAAATTCAGGATGTTCGGCAACATCTTTCTGGAACATGCTCCAATAATCAGTAGCAACGGCATAACTTGGATCAGCGATTAAAGCGTTACATGCAGCAATTGCTTCAGTATATTTCTTCGTTCCGGTCCAAACTTCATAATTCAAATACACTTTAGCGAGCAAAGCCTGAGCAGCGCCTTTGGTAATATGATCAGAACCTACTTCAGCTTTTGTTTTCAGATTTGGCAATGCTTCATTAACATCTGCAATAATTTTATCGGCTGCCTGTTGTCTGGTAAAAATGGTTGGGGAAGCTGAAAAATCTGCGGCATCAGCTTCGCGATAAGGTACCTGACCAAATAAGTCGCACATCAGGTACATATAATAAGCCCTTAAAACTTTTGCTTCGTTAATGTATTGGATCGTTGTTGCTGTTGAAGGAAATTTTCCAATATAGTTCATGGCAACATTCGAACGCGAAACGCCCTGGCTTAATACATTCCATACGTTTTTCATACGAACATGGTCTGCAGTCCAGGTTTGAAGGTGAAGTTGTATCCATTCGCCATTATCATACCAGTCAGATCCTCGTGTTGGAACAATTGTTTCATCAGTTGAGACTTGCTGAAGCGCCCAGTAATCGTACCATTCAACAGTCCGCCTTAAACTGGCGTATGGTGCATTAATCAATGCGGTCATATTGCTTGGGTCGTTTACCAGATTGGTTCCAAGTTGTTCGTCAAGAACTTTTTCGTCGAGGTTGGTACATGCGACTAACCCGACAAGTGCAATAAAAGTGCAGTATTTAATGAATTTATTTCGTTTCATTGTATGCTGAATTTAAGATTTAAAATTGAAGGTTAACACCAAAGGTAAATGTCCGCGATTTCGGGAAAGTAGAATAGTCAACGCCCAAAGATGGAACATTATTATTTGAAGCATTTACATTTACTTCAGGGTCAAAACCTTTGTATTTCGTGATCAGGAGTAAATTATTACCGGTAGCATATACTCTTAGTTTACTCAACCATTTGATTGTTTTAGTATTGAATGTATAGCCTAATGTTACGTTCGCCAACCTGAAGAACGACCCATCTTCGATAAACCTTGAAGAAAATGCATTTGAATTGGCTGGATTTTCAGCATTCGTAGCAATATCAACTCTTACGTTTCCAGAATTTTCAAGCGGGCCTCTCAGGAATAAGGCATTGGCAGTGTTGTTGTACACCTTGTTCCCCTGGGTTCCATACCAGAACATACTGGCATCGAAACCTTTAAACTTCAACGAAGAACTTAAGCTATAAGTAACATCAGGTAAGGCAGAGCCTAAAAACTCTTTTACAATTGCACCACTTGCATCTTTTTTGTAAACAGCTAAACCATCTGAACCAAATCCTTCGAATACCATTCCATAGAAAGAACCGATAGGTTGATCATTAGCAATTTCCTGGGTGAATGTCCCCGACAAACCCTGACCTGAAGCAGCGCCAGTTTGAATAGGAGTAACTAAGCCTGATACTTTATTTTTAATACTGGCTACATTAAATGTTACATCCCATTTCAATCCTGGTTTGTCGATCATCACACCGGTTAACCCGATTTCAATCCCATTGTTCTTGATCACTAACCCCGGAACATTTTGCCACTGTGTTGAAGTTGGCGCTGGGTCTTTTGATGCTATTTCGAGCAAAACATCGGT
>Ga0302288_1001339_pt1 | contig 16157 bp, 8 predicted proteins | sample III_Fen_N1_1_FD_194549 | JGI IMG/M metagenome (GOLD analysis project Ga0302288, IMG submission 194549) | Peat permafrost microbial communities from Stordalen Mire near Abisko, Sweden - III_Fen_N1_1 | ecosystem: Environmental > Terrestrial > Soil > Wetlands > Permafrost | place: Sweden: Abisko...
ATGGTGTAATTATGGGAAGTACTGAAACTCAAAACAGAATGGCTATTGCAGTTGCCAATGTTCCTGGTGTTACAGTGGATACACAACCCTATTTCTGCTTAAACAAATACTCCGGCGATCTTCTTATAACCGAGAATGGCAGTTTTTACAAAAAACCTGCACCAGTTATTCGTACCGATTATGGAGCTGCTATCAGTTTGACTTTTACGCTGAAACCAAACGAATCCAAGACCATTCCATTTGCAATTGTTTTAGACTTCCCTGTGCAGGATTACATTGATGGAACTACGTTTGATCGAAAATACATTAAAAATTTCCCTAACAAAGAAACTCGTACACTGGATTTAGTAAAGATTGCTCTTGAAAGCTATCCTCAATGGTGGGAACGCACATTGACAATTCAAGAACGAATTTTTGATTCAATTTATACCACTCCTTCTTACCAAAATGACCGTGAAGGAGCTTTCCGCCTTACAAGACTGATGCTGAATGAACTCCATTTCCCATTGTCAAATGCCATTGTATGGATTGAAGATAAAAAAGGAAATGAGCGCGCCAGATTCCTTGAATGCTTTGATTATGCCTATATAGATCCTTCAGATGTAGATTGGTATTCAATGGTACTGCTAATGCTTTTCCCACAAGTAGAAAAAGACTTGTGTCAGGCATTTGTTGATTCGATTCAAGCCGTAGATCCATCTCCACGTTGGTATCATCATCACGCTTCATTTGTAGAAGCCCAAATGCATTTTGAAGAGTATCCTGAGGAATATGAAGGAATATCTCTTACACAAATCCGCGACGATTTTAAAACCAAAGGTAGTGTAGCTCATGATGTTGGTGCAATGCCAAAGGGACAACCACTACGCAATGTTAGCGATTATGCCTGGTATAATAACAATTACTGGGTTGATTTATATCCAAAATTGATGATGCGCGTTTTACGTAACGTGAAATTCACCGGTGATATGGAATTTCTTAAATCGAACTGGGAAACGCTTAAGTTCGGGTTGGAATCATTGCTTAAGCTGGACTTTGACGATGATGGTATTCCAGAAGGACATCCAAACGATGTAAAAAACACTTTTGATAATCTGGTTCTTTTTGGTGCAGATGCATATGATGCAACGCAATTCCTTGGAGGTTGCCAGGCATTGATTAAAATGGCTCAGATGTTAGGCGAAAAAGCCGACGAAGATCATCTTCAGAAAGTGTATGATAAGGCATGGGCTAGTTTTGAAAAATTATGGAGAGAAGACGTGAATAAGAAAGGAGAAAAACTCGAATATTACATCACCTGCTTTAATCCTGAAACAGGGAACTCAAATACCGATGTTTGGACCAATCAGCTTGACGCTTTATGGTACTTAACTACCATCGGAGAAACTCCGGCTATTCCTGAAGAACGCGTTAAGAAAATTCTTAAAACCATTTACAATACTAATCAGGCATTCATGGGTTGGGCTATGTGTAAAACAAAAGATGGTGAACCTGTTGAATCTGAACAAGGTCAGGATGTTTATACAACGTCCAATTATGTCTTTGCTCAATTATTAGAGTATTATGGTATGGTTGAGGAAAGTAAAGAAGTATATAAGCATATGGATCGCGTTGTTTTCGATTATGCCAATACGTTGACGACACCTGATAACCTAAGAGCTGAGCTGGAACTTGAAGCAGGTGAAACAGAAGCCGGTCCACATTACATTGTTGCTGCTTATCCAAGGCCTGGTGCTGTTTGGTCACATCTTGTTTTAAATCACATCAAGGATTTACAAACTAAAAATAACAACAAAACCGTTGATTCAAAGGATTTGATGCCATTCTATCCTTGGTTAATTAGTGGTGCGGAAAAATAAATTGTGTCAACAAAAAAACACCTGAATGATAATTAATTAAATAACAATCAAATAAGAAAAATTAATATGAGTAAAAAGTATGATATCACATTCGTAGGACACATGTGCTACGACGAGATTATTCCATTTGGAGGAGAGCCTCATATCGCACCGGGGAGTGCTGTATTATGCGGTGCAATGGTTGCAGCCAGAATAGGTAAAAATGTAGCCGCCGTTGTTAAAATGGCAGAAAAAGATGAACATATCAACAATACAATGAAGGATGTAGGTGTTGATATATACCTAATTCCCAGTGAGGATACAACTTTCTCCAGAGTTCTGCATGAGTCGGAAAACATGGACGAACGCACATTGACTTTGGTTAAGTCTGCCGGTTTAATATCTATCAATGACGTTCCTGCGCTTGAAACCACATGTGTTCATCTAGCCGGAATTTCCGATACAGAATTTGACATGGAATTGATGAAAGGTCTTAAAGCAAGAGGATACAGCATTTCAACTGACATGCAAAGTTTTGTTCGTCACGTAACCCCAAGCCGTTTAATTGAATACAGTGATGTTGCCAATAAAAAGGAAATTGTAGGAATGATGGATAAACTGAAACTAGACATAGTTGAAGCTCGCATTCTGACAGGCACAGATGACCTGGAAAAAGCTGCATTAATAGTTGAATCATGGGGTTGTCCTGAAGTTATGATTACACAATCCGAAGGAGTGTTGGCTCGTGTAAACGGAAAAACGTATTACGAAAAATTTTCCAACAGTAATGTAACCGGTAGAACTGGTCGTGGCGATACAACATTTGCGGCATACCTCTCTCACAGATTGGATCACGGTGTTGCAGAATCGTTAAAGTTTGCTGCTGCCCTTGTATCCATCAAAATGGAAAAACCCGGACCATTTAGTGGTACAATTGAAGACGTTTATCAACGAATAGCTGAAAAACATTCTTGAAATTAAAGAAGGCTTTATAAAAAGCACACAAAATACGCAAATAACGCAAATTTTCGCAAATACGATTTTTCAATAAAAATATATTATATTAATTATTGACTGGTTCTGATTGTGTTGATTTGAGTAATTTGCGTAATTTGCGTTCAAAAGAACTTTTGAGACATCTTCATATTTAAACATTGAAGAAGTAATATTCAATTGTTTTATAAAATACTGTATGAAGTATCTTAACTTCTTACATTTTTCCAACACAGGAAAGTTAATAAAAAATAGGTAAAGATTAGTAACATATCCACCATTAAAGTAGGTGAATTTCTAAGGTAAATTAAAATGACAAAGACAAAACATCTTATTAAAAACATTTATACAGCAGATCCTTCTGCTCATGTATTTAACGGTAAAATATATATTTACCCTTCACACGATATTGAATCAGGAGTTGCTGAAAATGACAACGGCGATCATTTCAACATGCAGGATTATCACGTATTTTCGATGGACAGCATCGATGGAAAAATAACCGACCACGGCGAAATACTCCATGTAAAAGATATTCCATGGGCAGGTCGTCAGCTTTGGGACTGTGATGTTGCTTGCAAAGATGGGAGATATTACCTTTATTTCTCGCTGAAAGATCAAAATGATATTTTTCGTCTTGGAGTAGCAGTTAGTGATACCCCCGAAGGACCATTTGTAGCTGAAAGTAATCCAATAAAAGGAAGTTATTCAATTGATCCGGCAGTATTTGAGGATGATGGAGAATATTACATTTATTTTGGTGGTTTGTGGGGTGGACAATTACATCGTTACCGCAGCAATAAAGCCATTGAAAGTCCTGCTGAACCTGCTGCAGATGAACCAGCATTGTGTGCAAAAATTGCAAGACTGAGAAACGACATGTTAGAATTTGATGAAAATCCCCGCGATGTGGTGATTCTGGACGAAAACGGTGAACCAATTAAAAACGGAGATATAGATCGCCGTTATTTTGAAGGACCATGGATACATAAAAATAATGGGAAATACTATTTCTCTTATTCTACCGGAAATACACATCGTTTATGTTACGCCATTGGTGATAATCCATACGGACCATTCACATATGCTGGTGTAATTCTAACTCCGGTTGTAGGCTGGACGACACACCATTCTATCTGTGAATTTAAGGGAGAATGGTATCTTTTCCATCACGACAGTGTCCTGTCGGGCGGTAGAACATGGTTACGCAGTATTAAAGTTGGTATATTGGAATACAACGAAGATGGTACTATTAAAACCATGGAAGGAAAAACTCCTTGGAACGGATAATAAAATAGAATATTTTTTTATCCATATTTACATTATTTCAACTTTTCCAAGGTTTAATGCTTTGGAAAAGTTGCTTTTTAATTGTTTCCTATTAACCTTGAAATACAAATCTATCTAATACAATATTCAATATGAAAAAAGATGCCTACCTAAGAAGTGCCGAATGGTTTGGGAAAGATGATAAAATGGGATTTGTTCACCGTAGTTGGTTGCGTAATCAGGGTCACCCGGACCACATGTTCCGTGGTCGTCCGGTTATCGGAATCTGTAACACATGGTCGGATTTAACCCCTTGTAACGGACATTTACGCGAATTTGCAGAAATTGTAAAACGCGGTGTTTACGAAGCAGGTGGTTTTCCACTGGAATTTCCCGTAATGTCGCTCGGCGAAACTATTATGAAACCAACTACCATGCTATGGCGTAACCTTGCCAGTATGGATGTGGAAGAAACAATACGAGCCAACCCATTAGATGGAATTGTATTGCTTACCGGTTGCGATAAAACCACTCCTTCAACATTAATGGGTGCTGCCAGCGTAAATTTACCAACTATTGTTGTTCCCGGTGGACCAATGCTGAACGGAAAATTCAGAGGTAAAGATATTGGTTCAGGTACGTTCACATGGCAACTTTCGGAAGGATTAAAAGACGGAACATTGACACGTGCCGATTTAGTAGAAGCCGAAGCTTGTATGTCACGCAGTGCCGGTCATTGCATGACGATGGGAACTGCTTCAACAATGGCAAGTATGGTAGAAGCACTCGGATTAACTTTGCCGGGAGCATCCGCAATTCCGGCAGTTGATGCACGCAAAAAAGTAATGGCTCACCTTTCAGGTAACCGCATTGTTGAAATGGTAAAAGAGGGACTGAAAATGTCGGATGTACTTACCCGTGAAGCTTTTGAAAATGCCATAAAAATAAATTCTGCAGTAGGTGGTTCAACCAATTTAATTATTCACTTAACCGCATTGGCAGGACGAATCGGTGTTAAGCTTGATTTAGATGACTTTGATAAATTGGGCAGCAATATGCCATTACTATTGAATTTGATGCCTTCAGGAAAATACTTGATGGAAGATTTCTTCTATGCAGGTGGATTACCTGTAATTATTGATCAATTAAGAGACCAACTACACAGAGATACGATTTCTGTAAATGGTAAAAGTATTGTTGAAAATAGTGCCAATACTCCATGCTACAACCGCGATGTAATTTCAACATTGGAAAACCCATTGAAAGAAAAAGCAGGAATTGCTGTGTTAAAGGGAAATCTCTGTGAAAACGGAGCAGTAATAAAACCGTCAGCAACTTCCGGAAAATTATTACAGCATCGTGGAAGAGCAGTAGTTTTTGAAACCATTGAAGATTATCACACACGTATTGATCAGCCGGATTTGGATATAGATGAAAACTGCGTAATGGTATTAAAAGGTGTTGGTCCTGTGGGTTATCCGGGAATGCCTGAAGTGGGAAACCTTGAACTTCCTCAAAAGCTGGTAAAAAAAGGAATTACAGATATGGTGCGTATCTCTGACGGACGCATGAGTGGAACAGCTTATGGAACTGTCGTTTTACACGTTTCACCAGAGTCATCAGTGGGTGGAAACCTTGCGCTGGTGCAAAATGGCGATATGATTGAGCTGGATGTAAAAAACCGCAGACTTACGTTGGAAGTCTCAGACGAAGAACTACAAAAAAGACGTTCAGCATGGACTCCTCCAAAACCTGTTGCCGACCGTGGTTATGCCAAAATGTTTATCGAACATGTTGAGCAGGCAGATAAAGGGTGTGATTTCGATTTTCTGATTGGTGGTTCAGGAACTGAAGTATCTCGCGATTTACATTAATTTACAGTCATAAAACTGTGCGTTAAATCACATTTTTATGACTTTTTGAGTTAAAAAAAAACGATTTATAATGAAAGCATACAAAACCTCAAAAGGAATAATCATTGAACATAAAGATTCATTTTATCAAATTGATAGAAACTGGGACAGCTTCATTAATAATGATGCTGTTTATTTAGACACATTGGAATTGATAAAAAATCTCAAACCCATTTCAAACGCTGAAGAACTTCTAAAGCATGATTTGCTTGCTCCAATTGGAACACAGGAAATTTGGGCTACCGGAGTTACGTATTTGCGCAGCAAAAGTGCACGAATGGAAGAATCGAAAAATGCTGGTGGTGGCGATTTTTATGATCGTGTTTATGATGCCGAGCGACCGGAGTTATTTTTCAAATCGGTGGCTTCGCGCGCTGTCGGCTCAGGCCAAAAGGTTCGTATCAGGAAAGATTCTACATGGAATGTGCCAGAACCCGAATTAACGTTAATGATTAGTTCTTCTGGAAAAATAATTGGTTATACAGTGGGTAATGATATGAGTTCCAGAGACATTGAGGGGCAAAATCCTTTATATCTTCCTCAGGCAAAAACCTATGACAAATCAGCTGCAATTGGTCCTTGTATTTATATTTCGGATGCTCCAATTGATGAAAATGCAACGATTGAAATTGAAATAATCAGAAAAAATCAACAAGTATTTTCAGGCGAAATCAGTATCAATCAGATTAGGAGAAAATTAACCGACATAGTAGCATTTCTTTACAGAGAAACAACTTTCCCTGTTGGAAGTTTTTTGATGACCGGAACAGGAATTGTGCCTTCAAATGATTTCACATTACATATTGGTGATGTTATAAAAATCAGGATTGAACATATTGGTGAATTGGTGAACATTGTTGAATAAATAAACTTATGGAACTTACAGGACTAAATTTAATTGGGAATAAAGAATCCGGAGTTGGAACAAAAACCTTTTTTTCAAAAAATCCGGCTACCCAAACCAATCTCGAAACAAAATTCGTCGAAGCTACTGCTCAGGAAGTTGATGAAGCAGTGATGTTAGCTAAAGGTGCTTTTGACGAATACCGCGCAAAGAGCAACGAAGAAAGAGCCATTTTTTTGGAAACTATCGCCGAGAATATTTTGAGTTTGGAAGATGCACTTATTCAAAGATGTGCATCTGAAACAGCATTACCGTTGGCTCGCCTAACCGGAGAACGGATGCGTACTGTAAGTCAACTTCGATTGTTTGCTTCTGTGGTTCGCGAAGGTTCGTGGGTCGATGCAAGAATTGACACTGCCATTCCAGACCGTCAACCTGCGCCAAAACCTGATATCCGGCAAATGCAGATTCCATTGGGTCCTGTTGGCATATTTGGTGCAAGTAATTTTCCATTTGCCTTTTCAGTGGCTGGTGGCGACACTGTTTCAGCATTGGCAGCAGGTTGTCCGGTAGTAGTAAAAGCACATCCATTACATCCCGGAACTTCTGAAATGGTTGGGAAAGCAATTCTAAAAGCTGCCAAAGAAACAAATATGCCAAATGGAACTTTCTCCATGGTTCAGGGAACTTCCAATGAAGTAGGCATGGCAATTGTGTTGCATCCTGAAATAAAAGCCATAGGTTTTACAGGTTCGTTCAGAGGTGGAAAAGCAATTTTTGATGCCGCCAATAATCGCAGTCTTCCTATTCCGGTTTATGCTGAAATGGGAAGTGTAAATCCGGTATTTATTTTACCCGGTGCATTAAAAGAACGTAACGAAGCCATTGCAAAAGGGTTGATTGGTGCTGTTTCATTGGGAGTCGGGCAATTCTGTACTAATCCAGGCATGGTTGTTACTCAAAATTCTGACGATTCAAAATTGTTTTTACAACACCTGAAAACATTCAATGCAGAAACTCCCGCCGGAACAATGCTTTCTGAACAAATCAAAGCCAGCTATTCTAAAGGAATTCAAAATCTCTCAAATGCTGCTGGAGTTGATATTCTAAGTTCGGCTTCGGTTGAAGAAGTTGGGAATCAGGCGAAAACGAACATATTTTCGACAGACGCAGAAACATTTTCAACAAATAAGTCCCTTTCGGAAGAGGTTTTTGGACCTACAACATTAAATGTTTCTGTAAATGATAAGTCCGAAATGCTTAAGGTAGCCAATGAACTGGAAGGACACCTTACAGCAACCATTCACGGAACGGAAGCCGATTTGGAAGAATATTCTGATTTGGTCAAAATTTTGGAACAAAAAGTGGGACGATTAATTTTCAACGGATTTCCAACTGGTGTTGAGGTTTGCCATGCGATGGTTCACGGAGGACCATACCCCGCAACTACAGCACCACAAAGCACTTCGGTAGGGACAGCAGCCATTAAAAGATTTGCACGTCCGGTGTGTTATCAAGATTTTCCTCAATCGGTTTTACCTGATTCTTTGAAAAATGGTAATCCTTTAAAAATCTGGAGAATGACGAATGGAGATATATCAAGAGAATGACGGCTATTGACAATTACTTATTGATTAAAACAGTAAATCATAAAAAAAACATTTTAAGAGACTATAGAACAAAAAAATAACTTTATATTAATACCTCGCCAGTTTTGCTGCGAGGTAGTTTACTTTAAAAGTATGAAACAATTAAAACAATTAAATGCAGTTTTGCTTTTCTTTTTCTTGATTTCAGGATCAATATTTGCAAATGTTAGATTGCCAAAGCTCATCTCTAATGGTATGGTACTTGAACGCAATGTAAAAGTCAATATCTGGGGATGGGCTGACCCATCTGAGAAAATTGTAATTACACTCGATGGTAAAAACTATAGTATTATTGCTAATGATAAAGGTGACTGGAAGTTGGTTTTACCTCCTCATCAAGCAGGTGGTCCGTTTATAATGACAATAACAGCAAAGAATCGTCTGCAAATCAACAATATTTTGTTTGGCGATATTTGGCTTTGTTCCGGTCAATCTAATATGGAGTTGCCAGTCAGCAGAGTAAAAACACTTTATGAAAGTGAAATTAGAAAAGCGAATAATCCTAATATCCGTAGTTTTACTGTTCCTCAAAAATATAATTTTAAATCTTCCGAAATTGATTTTGATGGAGGAAGTTGGCAAGAAGTTAATCCGGTATCGGTTCTTGATTTTTCTGCGGCAGCCTATTTCTTTGCCAATGAATTGTACACAAAATACAAAGTTCCAATTGGATTAATAAACTCCAGTTTGGGAGGTTCGCCGGCACAAGCTTGGATAAGTGAAGAGGGTTTGAAATCTTTTCCGAATTATCTTAATGAGGCTTATAAATGGAGAGATGATGATTTAATTCGTGATACTGAAGCTCTTGACAGAAATATAAGTAAAACATGGTATGCAGAAGCGGATCATAATGATGCAGGACATCAATTACAAAACTGGAAATCAGCAGAATTGAATGATTCAAATTGGATATCAATGAATGTTCCAGGCTACTGGTATGAAACCCCGATTGGAAATGTAAACGGCGTAGTGTGGTTTCGAAAAGAATTTAATATTTCAAAAGAAAATAGTGGAAAAACAGCGTTTTTGAATTTAAGTCGAATTGTGGACGCTGATTCTGTATTTATTAATGGGAAATTCATTGGTAATACAACTTATCAATATCCACCACGTTGGTACAATGTTCCGGCAAATGTATTGATAGAGGGCAAAAATGTGATTGTAGTCCGAGTTGTTAATAATTCTGGTAAAGGTGGTTTTGTTCTTGACAAACCTTATGAATTGACTGTCGGTAATAAAATCATTGATTTAAAAGGAGTGTGGAAAATAAAACTCGGATATAAAATATCAGCTTTGCCGAGTCAAACGTTTATCCGCTGGAAACCCATGGGCTTATATAATGCCATGATAGCTCCCTTATTGAACTACAACATAAAAGGTGCTATTTGGTATCAAGGTGAATCAAACACAGGAGATTCCAAAGAATACAGTAGTTTACTTTCTACATTGATAAATGACTGGCGGTCACATTTTAGACAAAAAAATCTTCCATTTCTGTATGTGCAACTACCAAACTTTATGGAGGCAAAATTACAACCATCAGAAAGTAACTGGGCTCTTTTGCGCGAATCTCAACTTAAAACATTGTCTGTCCCAAATACAGGCATGGCAGTCACTATCGATGCAGGTGAATGGAATGATATTCATCCGCTCAACAAAAAAATAATTGGGCAAAGACTGGCAAAACTGGCTGAACAAATAGTTTATAAAAACAAGAAAGTATTTGCTTCTGCTCCGCAATATAAATCAATGAAAATTGTAGGAAATACGATTGAACTGACTTTTTCTAAATCTGCTAATTTACTAACATCAATTGAGAAAAAAGATTTGAATTGCTTTGCGATTGCAGGTGCCGATAAAAAATTTGTTTGGGCAAAAGCAGAGATAAAGGGGAATAAAATTGTTGTCTGGAACGATAATATACAACAACCTATTGCTGTGCGCTATGCTTGGGCAGATAACCCTAATGGAGCTAATTTAATTGACACAGAAGGTAACTTTGTTTCTCCATTTAGAACGGACTCGTGGTAAAAACGAAGTATTAGAATTCATATTAACAATTTAATCTGCTAACTTAAATACAGTGCCATATTCTTTGATTTAAATTATTTATTTAAAACAGTAATAATCTATTAACATGAATAAAGCAACTAAACAAATTGGCAAATATCGTTGGCTAATAGTAGCTCTATTATTGTTTGCTACGACCATAAACTACATGGACAGACAGGTAATATCTTACCTTAAAAGTTATTTCTGTTCAGCGCAAGGGTTCAACTGGAGCGATACCGACTATTCTAATCTTATTTCTTTCTTTATTGTATTCTACGCATTGGCATCTGTATTCATGGGTACATTTATTGACAAAGTAGGAACGAAGCTCGGGCTTGCTTTTTCACTTGTAGCATGGTCTGTATTTGGTATTTTAAATGCGTTTGTTGGCTCTGCCGTTATGTTGCACATTTTTGTCAGAAGTTTGTTTGGTATCGGTGAGGCTGGCAACTACCCTGCATCTAACAAAGTGGTAGCAGAATGGTTTCCAAAAAAGGAAAGAGCATTAGCATTCAGTATTTTTAATTCGGGTGGAAATATCGGAGCTATGATTTCGGCTTTGTTTGTACCGTTCTGTCTAAGTTTTTTTATTGGAAAAAATCAACCTCTTGGTTTAGCAGCGTGGCAATGGGCTTTTATTCTAACCGGTGGTGTAGGCTTTCTGTGGCTCATTTTCTGGTTTATATACTACGATACACCTTCCAAATTCAAGGAAAAAGGCAAATTGTCGGTTTCAGAGTATAATTATATTCACAGCGATGAAGATGACGTGGTAGTGAATCATTCGGAAGATGGTGAAAAGATTAAAGTACCATGGAGAAAATTACTTAAATATAAACAAACCTGGGTGTTTCCTGTGGGAAAATTTCTGACTGATGGCGTCTGGTATTTCTATTTATTTTGGCTTCCTGATTATCTCATCAAGCATTTCGGCATGTCAAACGAACAAACCAAATGGCCAACGTTCGTAGTGTATGGTATTGCCATATTGGGAAGTCTTTACGGTGGCAGTCTTCCGATGTTACTTATAAATAAAGGTTTGCCGGTTTATAAAGCCCGTATGCGTTCCATGTTTATTTTTGCCGTAGTACCTTTAGTGGTTTTATCTACTAATTTCTTTGGGAACAAAGATGTATTTGGAGATTATGCGCTTATTTTATCAGTAACTATTATATGTTTAGGGGCAGCTGCACATCAAGCCTGGTCCACAAATTTATTTACTACTGTTTCTGATATGTTTCCAAAGAAAGCGATTGGTTCAGTTACGGGTATAGGCTCAATGGCCGGCGGTTTTGGTGGTTTTTTTGTACTCCAATTAACAGGACGACTTAATGATGCCTTTAGAGCAAAAGGAATTGTAGAATCGTGGATGATAGCAAAAGCACAAAACCTTGAACCTGCTGTAGTTAAATTAAAGACATTGGTACTCCCAACTATCAATGGAAATAAAATAATCGACGTAAGATCTATTAGTGATTTACCAAAGGACGCTACTGAAAAGATTATAAATGCGATTGGACAAACGGATTTTAATTCGCTCGTTGCAATACAAAAATCAACTGTACAACCACAATTAGGACATGCCTACCTGATTATGTTTGCAATTTGTGCGTTTTCGTATTTATTAGCTTGGGTATTAATAAAGGGATTAGTACCAAAACACAAACCAATTACGGACTTATAATTTAATCAACTTATTACTTACTCTGTATAAAACTGTTTTAGTTGGTTATAATGTGCAGACAATAAAAGATTTAAATATCAAATTTATTACAAAATGAAAAATAACTTCGAAATTATTGCATTTAACAAAAAACAAATTGTATTATTGACAACTCTACTGACATTATTCTCATTTTCAGGATTTGTCAGTAGCACTGAAAAAAAAGAGACAAAGTCTAAAAATGCCCCGGTGTTCTCAAAATTCGTATATCAGGGCGATGATCAGGTTTATAAAGATTTTCCATTGAAAGCCGATGAATTTTATAATCCCATTTTGCAGGGTTGCTACCCCGACCCTAGCATCACTCGCAAAGGTGATGATTATTATTTAGTGTGCTCGTCATTCGCCATGTTTCCGGGAGTACCTATTTTTCATTCAAAAGATTTGGTAAATTGGACACAAATAGGTCATGTATTGGATCGCAGCTCGCAATTGAAAGTACAAGATGCAGGGATTAGTGCCGGAATTTATGCTCCTCAAATTGTGTATAATAAAAATAATGACACATTCTATATGATTACAACTGAAATTGCCGGAGGTTTTGGAAATATTATTGTAAAAACAAAAGACCCACTTCAAGGTTGGAGCGACCCTATTAAATTGCAATTTGAGGGAATTGATCCTTCTATTTTCTTTGACGAAGACGGAAAAGCTTATGTGGTACACAATGATGCTCCAGACAAGGGAAAAGAACAATATAAAGGACATCGGGTAATTAAAGTTTGGGAATACGATATTGAAAAAGATCAAATAATACCTAAGACTGACAAAATAATAGTGGATGGTGGAGTCGATATTTCGAAAAAACCCATTTGGATTGAAGCACCTCATATTTACAAAAAAGGTGGTTTTTATTATTTAATGTGTGCCGAAGGTGGTACCGGCGACTGGCATAGCGAAGTGATTTTTATCAGCGAGAATCCCAAAGGACCTTATAAACCGGCGCCAAGCAATCCAATCCTAACTCAACGTTATTTTTCAAATGACAGAGCTAACAAGGTAGATTGGGCTGGTCACGCTGATTTAGTAGAAGGACCTAATGGTAAATATTATGGCGTATTTCTCGCTGTTCGTCCAAATGATAAAAAACGTGTTAATACTGGTCGTGAAACCTTTATTCTACCGATTGATTGGAGTGGTACTTTCCCTGTTTTCGAAAATGGACTTATTCCTCTTGAACCAAAGCTGAAAATGCCTAATGGGGTAGAAAATAAAACAGGAAAAGATGGATTTTTCCCTAATGGTAACTTTACTTTTACCGACGATTTTACAACCCCAAAATTGGATTTCAGATGGATTGGACTAAGAGGTGCACGCGAAGATTTTGCTTCAATAATAAAAAAGGGATTACTGATTAATCCGTTTGCTGTGAATATTAAAGAGAAGAAACCGACTTCTACCCTCTTCTATCGCCAACAACACATTAATTTCACGTTTGCAGCAACGCTTGAATTTACCCCAAAATCCAACAAAGATTTAGCCGGAATTACTTGTTTACAGAGTGAGAAATTCAACTATGTTTTTGGAATTACCAAGAAAGAAAAAGACTTTTATTTGATACTGGAAAGAACAGAAAAAGGTCAATCTTCCCTTTTGGCAAGTACAAAAATTGATATAAAAAAGACTGTAAGATTGCAAGTGAAGGCTATAGGCGACAACTACGATTTTAATTATTCTACCAATGGAACTGATTTTGTGAATTTGGGTGGCACTGTTTCAGGTGATATTCTTTCAACCAATATGGCCGGAGGATTCACTGGAGCTTTAATTGGTTTGTACGCCACATCGGCTAATGATGCTATACCTCAGTAATTTTTCATTAAACGAGCTTCAAACATGTGTTAAAGCCAAAGATATGGTTCAATGTGAGTTCCATGAGATAACTACCAGAAAAATAGAAATGAACGCATGAAAAGAACAAGAAATATAAAAATATCAGTCGTTGCCGGACTCATAATTTTGTTCAGCTTATTTGGTATCCAAGCTGTATCGGCTCAAACCGTTTGGCTTGATCAATTAGACCTCAGTACTACAACTCAAGGTTATGGAATGCCGATGAGCAATAAATCCGTTGAAGGAAAAACACTGACAATTGCAGGAAAAACCTTCGAACGTGGCTTCGGAACTCATGCCGAAAGCTCATTATTGATATTGCTTGAAGGAAAAGCACTTTCGTTTACGGCTCAGGTAGGAATCGATGACGAAGTAGCAGACCATGAACCGGCTGCTGAATTTGTTGTATATGGTGATAATCAAAAATTATGGTCGAGCGGCGTAATGCGTTTAGGTGACACTGCCAGAACTTGTTCTGTAAAGCTTAATGGTATTAAAAAACTTGAATTGGTAGTGACTGATGGTGGTAATGGAAATTATTACGACCACGTTGATTGGGTGGATGCTAAGTTTGAAACTACAGGAGTAGCTACCTTCAAAACATTCAATCCGATATCGAACGAGCAGTATATACTTACACCTAAGCCTTCTGCTTCTCCTAAAATTAATAGTGCGAAAGTAGTTGGTGTGCGTCCGGGTTCACCATTTCAATTTTTGGTGGCTGCCACCGGCGACCGTCCGATGACTTTCACGGCTAAAGGTTTGCCTAAAGGATTAAAGATAAATCCCAAAACAGGTGTTATTATAGGGTCATTGTCAAAAGCAGGAACTTTTGAAGTGACTTTGACAGCTAAAAACACTAAGGGTGAAACGCAGAAAAAACTGCGTATTGTTTGTGGCGATCGCATAGCTCTTACTCCGCCAATGGGATGGAATAGCTGGAATTGTTTTGCACAAGAAGTCTCTGCTGACAAAGTGAAACGTGCTGCCGATGCGATGGTAAAAAGCGGACTTGTCAACCACGGTTGGACGTATGTGAATATCGATGATTTCTGGGATAATAACCGTGATTCCAAAGATCAGTCATTACGTGGTGAGTTTCGTGATGCGGTCGGCAACATTGTTACCAATTCACGATTTGTAGATATGAAAGGACTTGCAGACTATGTGCATGACTTGGGATTAAAAATAGGATTATATTCAAGTCCGGGTCCATGGACATGCGGTGGATGTGCCGGCAGTTACGGATACGAAAAACAAGATGCTGAAAGTTATGCCAAATGGGGCTTCGATTACCTTAAATACGACTGGTGCAGTTATGGTAATGTGATTAATGGTTTGCCGAACAATGATCCGAGTAAAGTTTCGTCTTTGTCGTATAATGGTGGTAACGAATTGAATACGGCCATAAAGCCATTTAAGGTTATGGGCGAATATCTTCGTCAACAGCCTCGCGATATTGTATATAGCGTTTGTCAATACGGTATGTCGGATGTATGGAAATGGGGTGATTCTGTAAATGGTAATTGTTGGCGTACTACCAATGATATTACCGATACCTGGGTAAGTGTAAAAAATATAGCACTCGATCAGGATAAATCGGCTCCTTATGCTAAGCCCGGTAACTGGAACGACCCTGATATGTTGGTGGTTGGTCATGTTGGTTGGGGAAATCCGCATCCAAGCAAGCTGAAACCCGATGAACAATATCTTCATATCAGTCTTTGGAGTCTTTTCTCAGCACCGCTTTTGATTGGTTGTGATATGGAGAAACTCGATGATTTTACCTTGAATTTGTTGACAAACGACGAAGTAATTGAAATCAATCAGGATCCATTGGGTAAGCAAGCTACCTGCCTACAAACAATCGGTGAACTTCGTATTTATGTAAAAGAGCTTGAAGATGGTAGCCGTGCGGTTGGGTTCTGTAACTTTGGTATAGATAGAGCAGATATTTCATACAAAGATTTTGAAAAATTAGGTCTTAATGGACAGTTTGTAGTGCGTGATCTTTGGCGTCAAAAAGATCTTAGCAACCTGGCA